>JADMIO011460640.1_pt1 | contig 40367 bp, 37 predicted proteins | sample 8958161 | NCBI WGS metagenome assembly JADMIO01 (sample SAMN16585339, study PRJNA669376) | soil metagenome | isolation source: Crop rotation soil | place: USA: Cullars Rotation, Alabama | collected 2011
GCCGCGACTTCAAGTCACGTGAATTCCAAGCTTCGGATCCCACTGTGCTGGAAAGAAGACCGCCCTGGGTGCAACCGAAACAGTTGACTGGATGTATATTCCCACCACTGCAGAAGCGGTGCACCAACTGAGGCAAAATGGATATAAAGTCTATGCAGTTGAACAAACAGAAGGAAGTATCTCCCTGGAAAAATTTACCGTAACGGAAGGTGAAAAAATAGCGGTGATCTTTGGTAACGAGATAGAGGGCGTGAGCGAAGATGTTTTGCCCCTTACCGATGGAAGTATAGAAATACCACAGTTTGGAATGAAGCATTCACTCAACATCTCGGTTGCAGCCGGCATCGTATTGTGGAAGTTGGTGGAACCGCAATTGCATCACAATGCCCAATAAATAGTGTAATCCCAAGTCAAATTATCAATTCATTACTGCTTGGGATGATCTGCCCCGATGGTTGTTTCCTCCCAGGCATCAAAATCGTTTTGTAGCAGCTGCAATTTATTTCGTGCACCTTTTAAAGCAGCTGCACCCAACAAAAGCCTGAGTGGCGGATTTTCTGAATCCACCACTTTAATAATGGCCTTGGCGGCTTTGTGTGGATCACCCGGCTGGTTACCGCTATATCCCCTGATATTCGATTTGTTCTGGTGTGCCGTTTCGGTATAATCAGCTATGACGATCTTGCTGTTATTGGCCGACCGGCCCGCCCAGTCTGTACGAAAGCCGCTGGGTGCTACAATAGTTACTTTTATGCCCAACGGAGCTACTTCTTTTGAAAGTGATTCTGAAAGGCCGTCCACCGCAAACTTGGTGGCATTATAAAATCCTACTGCGGGAAAGCCAACCAGCCCGCCAATGGATGCGATATTAACGATGTGCCCGCTTCTCTGCCGGCGCATCACAGGCAGTACTTCCCTGGTCATATTGGCCAACCCGAAGAAGTTAATTTCAAACATCCGTCTTACTTCATCTTCTTCGCTTTCTTCTATCGCACCAAAGTAACCTATGCCGGCATTGTTGACCAGCACATCAATGCGCCCAAATTTTTCCACTGCCTTTTGTACAGCACTTTTTATCTGGTCTGGCTTTGTTACGTCTAATTGAATGGCGATGGATGCGTCAGGGTAAGCACTTACGATGTCTTCGATATCGACGGTTTTCCTGGCAGTTACTGCAACTTTATTACCCTGTTCTAACGCTTCTTTTGCCAACTCACGGCCGAAACCGGTGGAGCAGCCGGTTATAAACCAGACTTTATTCATTGATGTTATTTTTTTTTGAATTAGGTTACTGTTTAAAAATCATTCCCCAACTTATCTCCACCGTATAGGTATTTAGCCTGTTTTTCGGGCAAGTTCCCTATCTAAGCCTATCCGTGGCAACATTCTTGATGATTTGAGTTTTTGATCTAAAAAACATCTAATCAACAATTTACCTGTTCCTTCACCTCGAAAAAGTAGTCAATATTATGAATAAGAACCGGTTTATGTTTACTACGGGCATAGAAAACAGCTATCCCACTATAGTGTTACCAGACGGCTCTACCAAACGGGTAGATGAAATGGAAAAAACGGGTCATTATAAATACTGGAAAGAAGATTTTGCATTGGTTATCGAATCCGGCATGGAGCATTTAAGATACGGGCCTCCTTATTATAAAACACACATCGGGCCGGGTCAATACGACTGGACCTTTTCGGACGAGGTTTTCACTGAGCTGAAGAGATTGAACATTACTCCGATTGTCGACCTCTGTCACTTTGGTGTGCCCGACTGGATCGGCAATTTTCAAAATCCCGACTGGCCAAAATACTTTGCAGAATATGCAGATGCCTTTTCTCAACGGTACCCTGACCTGCAATTTTATACTCCCGTAAACGAGATATTTATTACAGCCATGTTTTCTGCCCAATATGGCTGGTGGAATGAACGCCTCAGCAGCGACCGCGACTTCATTACTGCTCTCAAACACCTGTGCCAGGCAAACATTCTTGCCATGCAGGCGATCCATAAAAATAACCCCGATTCCGTTTTTATCCAGAGCGAATCTACGGAGTATTTCCATGCAGAACATCCTGGCGTGAGACCCATCTCCGATTTTCTCAATCAAAAGCGATTCCTGTCTCTTGACTTTACGTATGGCCATTCGCTGGATGCAGATATGTATAAATATTTATTGGAAAACGGGATGACCGATAAAGAATACAAGTGGTTCGGCGAACACAGGCTGAAGTCGAAGGTGAATTGTATAATGGGTAATGACTACTACATTACCAACGAGCACATGGTGCATGAAAATGGAAGTACATCTCCCTCTGGTGAGATATTCGGGTACTATGTCATCACTCACCAGTACTTCCGCCGGTACAAGCTGCCGGTTATGCATACTGAAACAAACATAACTGAACCGCTTTCGGTGCACTGGTTAAAGAAACAATGGGCAAATGTCTATCGTCTCAAAGAGGATGGTGTTCCTGTTATGGGGTTTACGTGGTATAGTCTTATCGACCAGGTTGACTGGGACAGCGCTTTGCGAAACGATGCAGGTGTTGTAAACTCTTTAGGAATGTATGATCTCGAAAGAAAGATAAGACCTCTCGGGACAGAATACATCAACCTCATCCGGCAATGGAAAGATGTATTGAATAGTGAGAGTTATGGAGTACCGTTGATCTGATCAGGTGTACTAAACAAAACATAAAAGACTGCCGTAATATGCGGTCTTTTTTATTTGTAGCCCGCATTGCATATAATGCCCTTAACATTTGGATGAGAAGTAATTTCCCCATTACTATGCATTGCAGCGTCGGTCTGCCACGATTAAAACATAAGTGGTAACACTTTCTCTTTAAGTATCAACCTGTTTTATTTTTTACCGGCTTTTCTGCGGATGGCACGTTATTGATAATACTATGTTCCATAACCCAATTGTGTACCCAAAAAATTATTAAGATATTATGGAGGTAACTAACGGAATTTTAAAGACAAACGGGCATAGTTTCGACGGGCATGCACACACTCCCTCAACGCTTATTTGCTTTTCCCATTTACGATGGGATTTTGTTTATCAAAGACCGCAGCACCTGCTTTCACGATTTGCTGCCATGTACACAGTGTTCTATGTAGAAGAACCAATGTTTGACTCTTCAGCTGAACCAATCATATCTTTCACTCCCAAAGAAGAAAACCTTTGGGTGTTAACACCACATCTGCCCAAAGAAACTTCAGGCGAACAGGCAGAAAATATTTTGAAGTCACTGATGGACAGGTTCCTGAAGACCAAGAATATGGAAGAGGTTATTTTCTGGTATTATACACCTATGGCTTTGCCTTATTCCGGTCATCATAAACCTGCGTTGACGATCTATGATTGCATGGATGAGCTTTCCAATTTTAAGTTTGCACCCCCGCGTCTCCGTTATCTTGAAGACCAGTTATTTCAGAAAGCTGACCTTGTGTTTACCGGGGGAAATTGCCTGTATGAATGCAAGAAAGACAAACACTACAATATTTATCCTTATCCCAGCAGCATCGATAAAAAGCATTTTGAAAAAGCAAGAACAATAACGGAAGAGCCCTCCGATCAGCAAAACATTCCCGGACCAAAGCTTGGTTTTTATGGCGTAATAGATGAGAGATTTGATATTGATCTTATAAAAGAAGTAGCACTGTTAAGACCTGGATGGAACATTATATTGCTGGGCCCAACAGCTAAAATAGATCCCGGTACAATTCCTTCGTTGCCAAATATTCATATGCTGGGCAGTAAAACTTACAATGAGTTGCCTGCCTATGTATCCGGCTGGGATGTAGCGCTCATACCGTTTGCTATTAACGACTCAACTAAATATATCAGCCCGACTAAAACACCTGAGTACCTGGCAGCAGGCATTCCTGTTGTTTCTACTGCTATCACCGATGTAGTTAGTCCATATGGTGATAAAGGATTGGTTAAGATCGCTTCCACTGCTGATGAATTTGTAAAGGCATGCGAAGAATATATGACGATGGACAGGAAATCGTGGTTGCCGGTGATAGACAGCTTTCTTGCCGACAAAAGCTGGAATGCAACATTTGTGGAAATGATGAAGAACATCGCGTCCACATTAAGTGCAACCAGGAAGAGCAAAACAACAATAACCAAATCAAAATATACGTACGATTATTTAATTGTAGGTGCAGGCTTCGCCGGCAGTGTATTGGCAGAAAGGCTTGCCTCGGGAGGTAACAAAAAGATATTGATCATCGACAAAAGAAACCACATCGGCGGCAACGCCTATGATCATTACAATGATGATGGTATCCTGGTGCACAAGTATGGACCTCATATTTTCCATACCAATTCTGCTGATGTATTTAATTACTTAAGCAAGTTTACAGCATGGCGAAATTACCAGCACAAAGTACTGGCACAGGTTGACGGGCAGTTGCTGCCCATTCCTATAAACCTTAATACCATCAATAAATATTTTGGCTTAAACCTGAATGGGCTTGAAGTAGAAGATTTCCTGGCAACAAGAGCAGAAAAAGTTTATCCTGTAAAAACCTCTGAAGATGTGGTGGTGAGTAAAGTCGGCAGAGAGTTATATGAGAAATTCTTCAGGGGATACACCCGCAAGCAGTGGGACCTGGATCCTTCAGAACTGGATGCATCAGTAACAGCGAGAGTGCCCACCCGTACCAACAGGGATGATCGCTACTTCACCGACACATTCCAGGCGATGCCTCTTCATGGCTATACAAAAATGTTTGAGAAAATGCTCTCACATCCAAACATTAAGATCATGCTCAACACAGATTACCAGGAAGTGGTAAATGAGGTTAAATACAGGAAGCTGATATTTACCGGCCCGGTGGATGAATACTTCAATTACAAATATGGTAAACTTCCTTACAGGTCTCTGCGGTTTAAGTTCGAGACATTGGAGACAGCTAATTTCCAGGAGACCGGAACCATCAATTACCCCAACGATTATGGTTTTACAAGGATCACCGAATTCAAACATTTAACCGGTCAAAAGCATGACAAAACAACGCTGGTATACGAGTTTCCTGAAGCCACAGGGGACCCATATTACCCTGTTCCCCGTCCTGAGAATGACCTGTTGTATAAGAAGTATGCAGAGCTGGCAAGCCATCTTGCCGATGTTTATTTTGTGGGAAGACTTGCCACGTACCGGTATTACAATATGGACCAGGTGGTGGCACAGGCGCTCACCACTTTCAAGAAAATAATGCAGTCGGAAATATCCAGCAAAATAGAATTTGATGAAGAAAGGATTTTCGAAAAACACAATTGAGGTATGGGGTGGAATTGAATGCACCCTCAACAGGGTCCAGGATAAATACATTGATCAGCTTGAGTTGTGTGGTCATTACAACAGGGGTGTTAATGACATAAAGAGGTTTGCAGAACTGGGGATAAAAACTATTCGTTACCCGGTTTTGTGGGAAAGACATGCACCTGGAAAAACCAATGATATCGACTGGGACCTGACGTCGGACCGGCTATCTCAAATCAAACAGGCCGGCATAGAGCCTATTGCCGGCCTTGTTCACCACGGCAGCGGCCCTGCCTATGTAAGTTTTTTTGACGGGTCATTCGAAAAAGGCCTTGCAGCATATGCCGCCGGGGTAGCCATTCAATTTCCGTGGTTACAATATTATACCCCGGTTAATGAACCTGTAACTACTGCAAGGTTTTGTGGTTTGTACGGTCTCTGGTACCCGCATAAACATTCAGGCCTGGAGTTCCTGCAAATTCTTTTGGCAGAATGTAAAGGAACTGTACTTGCAATGAAGGAGATCAGGAAGACTAATCCTGCAGCTAAGCTTGTTCAGACAGAAGATCTCGGGAAAATTTACAGCACCACCACCCTGCAATACCAGGCAGATTTTGAAAACAACCGCCGGTGGCTTTCTTACGACCTGCTTTGCGGTAAGGTGGACAAAACACATGAATTATATGATTACCTGCGATGGGAAGGTATAAGTGACGACGACCTCGCATTCTTTACCAGTAATCCGTGTCCACCAGACATCATCGGCATCAACCACTATATCACTTCAGACAGGTGGCTCGATGAGCGCCTGGAGAAATACCCTGCAGATACTCATGGTGGAAATGGAAGGCATCGTTACGCAGATGTGGAAGCAGTGCGGGTAGGGAAGAATGAAGGAACGAAACCCTTGTTACGTGAAGCCTGGGAAAGATATAGTATACCCCTGGCGGTTACTGAAGTGCATCTTCACTGCACCCGTGAAGAGCAAATGCGGTGGTTTAAGTACATATGGAATTCGGCGAATGAACTGCAGCATGAGGGCCTCGATATAAAGGCTGTAACAGCATGGGCAATGTTGGGTTCGTTTGACTGGGCAAGCCTGCTTACTGTACCTGCCGGCATTTATGAAGCTGGATTGTATGATATAAGAAGCGCCGAGCCAAGACCAACAGCACTCACGAAGATGATCAAAACAATAGCCGAAGGAAGTGACTATCATCACCCTGTATTGGAAGAAGATGGCTGGTGGCAAAGACCCTGCGCCGTATTGTACAACCTGGAAGACAAACAGGAATGCGTGGTGAGGCAGTTAAATAATCCCAATGCCAAACCGCTGGTTATTATTGGTAAAACAGGAACACTTGGAAAAGCTTTTAAAAGAATTTGTGAGCAAAGGGGAATACCCCATATTATTTTAGGAAGAGAGGATATAAACATAACCGACAGGGCAGATATACAAAGCGTGTTAAGGAAACTGAAACCATGGGCGATCATCAATACTGCAGGTTATGTACGTGTAGATGATGCGGAAAATGACAGCGACGCATGTTTCCTGGTAAATAGTACGGCACCCAGCTACCTTGCTGAAGCCTGCCACGACTATGGGATCAGGTTTATCACTTATTCTTCTGACCTGGTGTTTGATGGAAAAAAGAATAACCCGTATCTCGAAAGTGACATCGTGTCGCCTTTAAATATTTATGGACAAAGTAAAGCGATGGCGGAAGAGTGCGTACTGGCAACAGATCCCACTGCATTGATCATAAGAACAAGCGCTTTCTTTGGACCATGGGATCAGCACAATTTTGTATATAATGCGCTAAGGGCTTTAAAAAATGAAGATGAGTTTGCATCTCCGGATGATGTGATAGTTTCTCCAACTTATGTTCCTGACCTCGTACATACATCCCTCGATCTTTTGCTGGACGAAGCAAGTGGTATCTGGAACATTTCAAACAAAGGCGGCATCAGTTGGGCGATGCTGGCATCGGAGGTAGCTGAAAGAAGTGGATTTAACCCCAAACATTTCAAAAAAGTAATGGTATCAGAAATGAATTTTATTGCACAAAGGCCTGCCTATACCGTATTGAATACAGAAAAAGGTTTTGAATTACCAAACCTTCACAATGCACTTGAGCGATTTTTTAAAGAACAGGAATTAATAACGCTGTAATGCTTTTATTCCTTGCCCGGCTTACGGGGTAAAAACCTCCTGGTAAACAATTTTCGCAATTTCTGTAATAACGGGCGCAAGATTTTTTAAATCACTTCCCTTTGTCATTATTGTAAGCACGTATGGCTTGTTGTTGATATACACAATTCCCGATTCATGCAACTGGTGTTCAACCTGGTTTCCTGCTTCACCAAACTTATGGATCATTTTGGTAGCCGGGGGAAACCCCTTAATAAACCCCGCTTTAAAATCCGAAGTACTCAGAAGTTCTGCGGCATATTCTGAGTGCGCAATAGTCAGGTATGAAGCATTGTATATAGCTCTCATAAATAATGAGAAATCTTTAGCCGATACCGGGTAATTGGTGGCATTCTTTTCGGGAGCAGGTAAATGCAGATCGGTGAGGACTTTGTTAAATATCCGCTGATCAAGATGCTGGTCGAGTAATATGGTCGCATTGTTATCGGAATATGTGATCATGTATCTCAGGAGCTCCTTTACACTATAGCTCTTTCCAGGCTCCAGTTGCCTCGACGTGAATTCAGTTTTCTTTTCAACTATAAAGGGGGCCTGGTAGAAATATTTTTCATTCAAAAAACCAGGTTTTTCTTCTTCAAGCTTCAAAATACTTATCAGTTCAGGTACTTTCATCATCGAACCTGGATTGTATTTTTCTTCTTCGTTATAGCCGGTCCATTCAGCATCATCCGGGGCCCGCAAGTAAAATGATGCACCCGTAATAACATTGGAGCTTTTTACCTGCTCAATGTAAGCGGCTGCTTTCTGTGTAAGCTGCGATAATCTTTCACTTTTGTTTTTTGTTTCTACAAATAATAGAGGGCTTATATAAGTATATCCACTAAGCCGTTTGATTTCAAAATCATTATTGCTGCCTGGCATACTGGTAATAGTGCCCGCATCATTGGCAGGAGTGTTTAAAGCAAATTTTACAGGCACAAACAATATAACTGCAATTGCAAAAGCAAGTGAAAGGATAATAAGGTAATAAAATGGAACTTTTTGTTTCACTAAGGCTAGCATGAAAATGATATGGTTAAATATTGCGAAAGGAAATATTGTGTAAAATTATCTCCCGTTATATAAACAGTCCTGCAGACCCGGATAATTGATTTTTTTTTGTCGGTAAATAAGTCAGTCATGTTGGTCGCTTAGAACGAATTTGCCCGAGAAGATACATGGGAGACTATTTTCGTTGCCTCAACATTAATTTTTGTTTGGGTGAGGTAGAATTGAGATAATTTTGAATAAAAAAACTAATCAATGTCAAGTAAACTATCCCCTGAAGAGATTGGCAAATCTCTCGAAAATTTGCCCGCATGGAGTTACGAAAACGGTTTTCTTACCCGTGAATTCACTTTCAAAAACTTTGTTGATGCTTTTGGGTTTATGACTAAAGTGGCTTTACTGGCAGAAGGTATGCAGCATCATCCTGATTGGAGCAATGTTTATAATAAAGTCAACATCAAACTCAGGACGCATGATGCAGATGGCATTACAGAAAAAGATTCCAGGCTGGCTTCGCTGATAAACAAGCTTGGTGAATAATATCAAAACGGTAAAGGGGAATTATTTCTCAAGTAAACCATCTTTTTGCCACTGTATAAACATGTTAATGGTAGAGTCCGCAAGCTTTGGATGTTTCATTGGCATGAAACCCCTTTCGGAAGGATCTTTTTGGATCCGGGATAAGATATCATCAATTACCGAGCTTACGCTGCTATAGGTATCCAGGTGCATTTTTTTCCCGTTAGGAGGAAAATGACAAGGGGAGCAACTGGCCACCATCACGGGCTGAATGTTGGTGACGTAGGTGATCTTTGGTTCACTGGCGGCAGCCTTCTTTGCCGAAGTGCAAAATTGCAAAGCGGTCACAACCGGTATAATCAATAACAGAATGATCAGTTTTTTCATGTGGGTTAGTTTTGAGGCAAGATAAGCAATAAATCACTTTTTGAAAGAATTGTACTCAAGCATGCGGTACCTGAATAACCTAAGATAAATTATTGATATGAATACTCGATCCTTCCTACCAGTTCTTTTTGTTTATTGAAAGCTACTTCTCTTTCTTTCAGGCCATTTAGATTGTAGGCATATCTCCAGATAAGGTAATTGGCGCTGCCGCCCTGGGCTTGTGTCATCTGGCTTAACAGGCCTTTGGCATCGTATTCAAATATGTAATCTGGCAGCATAGCTTTGGCCTTCCGGCTAAACCTTACAATGTCAGTCAACTGCTTTTGAGCGTTGTAGTAGTAATACCAGGTTTCAATTTTTTTGTTGTTCTTCTTCCAGGTTTCTTCAGCAACATTATCATTCTCATCGTACACAAATGATACAGCAGTGGTATCGATATTGTTTTTGATCTTCAACATTTTTACAGGCAATCCTTTTTCATTATAGCTCCATATATGCTGCTCTACATTTATGAAGGTACCATCTAAGTCTTTGCCAGATGAATTGATAGAAACGAGGTTCCCTGCATTATCATATTCATAGGCTGCAGTATTAATGGCATTATTGCCGCTGTCGGCGGTTCTTACCACTTTATTATTTTGATAGTAACCTGTAAAATAGCTTTCACCACTCCCGATGGATGCCGAGCGGGTAACAATGGCGCTGCCATCGGGTGAAATGGTTTGTTCCAGAATAAAATCTTTGGAGGGCTCACTGCCATCGAAGCTGGTGCCTGTTATTTTTTTGTATTGGAAAGTACGCAGTTGATTGTATAACTGGTTGGTTTGCCTGGTACCAATTACATCAAAATAATAAAACTGGGCTTCTGCCTGTGTCGACAATAAAACAATAATTGCTGCTAATAGGTACTTCATGAATAACTTTTGAACCATTCAAAAATAGTGGGTGAGATGTTAATGAAAAAACATTGCTATTAATACGACCTGTGAAGTATAGTTTTGTCCTTATTTTTATTCAAATTTTAACAAGTGTCTCATTTCAGCGAACGTATAGAAAAAAAATGCCTTAACTGTGGTACAGAAGTCCACGGGAGGTACTGCCATATATGCGGGCAGGAAAATATAGAGCCAAGGGAAACGGTATGGCACCTCATTTCGCACTTCGTATACGATGTTACACATTTTGATGGTAAGTTCTTCAGCACAGTAAAATATCTCTTACTAAAACCGGGATATTTATCAAAGGAATATATCAAGGGCAGGAGGGCTAGCTACCTCAACCCCATTAAGATGTATGTATTCATTTCCGCCTTCTTTTTTCTTTTCTTCTTTTCGATTGTGAATCCTTATATCAGCCAAAGCAAACGAGACCTGGCCGGCAAAGAGGCACCCATCGATGCCCGGTTTAAAAAGCTGAAGCAGGCGCTTGAGGATACTTCCGGTAACAGGAGTGTACAAATACAGGAGGAGCTAAGACTATTAAGTGATACCATACTGAAGTTATCGGGTGATACTGTTGACATAGACACCAGTGATTTTGTGAGGAAGCCAAAAGTGTCTTTTAAATATGGACAAAACTATCGTAGCCTGCACGAATATGATTCCATTCAAAAGAGTTTGCCGTCATCTGAACGCGACAATTGGTTAAAACACCTGGCCGTACAAAGATCCATACAGATTAAGAATGAATACGGAGACGATCCCGGGGCACTTCTTAGCGGTATTATTGAAAAATTTGTTCATTATTTCCCCCAGATGTTCTTTATCTCGCTGCCGTTATTTGCGCTGTTGCTTCAATTATTATACATAACCCGGCGAAATAATTTCTACGTAGAGCATGTTATCTTTTCCATACACCTGTATTGTGCCATGTTTATCCTCATGTTCCTGGTTATTTGCATGACAAGGGTTGAGGATGTACCTTACATGGGCTGGGTTAATTACCTTGAATGGTTTCTTTCGTTGTACATTGCCTGGTACCTGTATAAAGCGATCCGCAACTTTTATGGACAGCGGAGGGGTAAAACAATCCTGAAGATATTCCTGCTTCTTTTGATGGATACTTTTATGATGATTTTCCTGTTCGTAATATTTCTTATGGTTTCAATATTTTCACTCTAAAACTACATAATGACCCCGGAAGAAAGTTTCACAAGGCTGGTAAATATCATGGATGAACTGCGTGAAAAATGTCCCTGGGACAGAAAGCAGACAATAGACACCCTGCGGCCTCTCACCATTGAAGAAACATACGAACTCACCGACGCCATAACGGAGCATAACTGGCAGGGAATAAAGGAAGAGCTTGGCGACATCCTGCTGCATATTATTTTCTATGCAAAAATCGGAACAGAGCAAAACCAATTCACTTTGCAGGATGTAATGGAAAGCATTAGTGAGAAACTGATTCGCAGGCATCCTCATATCTATGGTGATGTAATTGTAAACAACGATGAAGATGTAAAGAAAAACTGGGAGCAGATCAAAATGCAGGAAGGAAAGCGGTCTGTATTAAGCGGTGTTCCCCGGTCTCTGCCAGCTGTTGTGAAAGCAACACGTATCCAGGAAAAGGCGAGGCAGGTGGGGTTTGAGTGGGATAATAAAGAGGATGTATGGAAAAAAGTGGAGGAGGAGATAAGCGAACTTCATGAGGCTGTGAATGCTGATGACAAGGTACATATAGAGGAGGAATTTGGCGATGTAATGTTTAGCCTGGTAAATTATGCACGGTTTTTGCAAATCGACGCCGAGGGTGTGCTGGAAAAGACGAATAAAAAATTCATTTCACGTTTTACATCAATGGAAGAAGAAGCAGCAAGGCAGCATAAGTCACTTGAAAACATGAGCCTGGCTGAAATGGATGCTCTCTGGAACGAGATCAAACGTAAAAGAACAAAGTGATAAGCAGCTTAAAAAAATTTCTTTACAAGAACCGTTACCTGTTAGCTGTAGCAGCCTTATTGTATTTCCTTTCATTTATTTTTTCCAGCACCTGGTTTTCGTCGTCGCCGGGGCAAATTAAAAGTACGCTGGAAACTCACCTGCATAAAGGTGAAACGACCTTTCAGCAATTTACTGCTGACACGATCTTATTAGGACAGCTTTTGCAAAAGAGGAATGAGCCGCGTAAAGCATCAGCTTACGAAAAAGACGGTGTGGGCCTGTTTGTTTATACTCTTGACGATGCAGGCGACGCCACTATCAGCTACTGGAGCAATAATACAATGCTGCCGGATGCCGACGATATCCGGAAGCCTGACGGCACCTACCTTGTTCAGCATCTTAATGGAACCTTTGAATTTATTAAGAAGAGTTTTTCATTTCGTGGGCGACAGGTAATTGCGACCACGCTTATACCGGTTTATTGGAGTTATTTTCTTCAAAATACCTATCTCACAACAGGTTTCCCCGTCATTGAAAAATTAGATAAAAAATATGACCTGGTTTTTTCACATGCTGATTTTTACATCAAAAATGCTGAAGGGAAAAATTTGTACGGGCTAAAAAAGAAAGACAGGATACAGGATGAAAGCCCGGGGCCGGTATCTGTTACCCTGCGCATATCGGGAGTATTGCTTTTGCTTATATTACTGAATGGTTTCGCTTTTGGTGTTTCTCAAAAAAGAGGCTGGTTGCAGGGTTTTTTATTACTGGCAGGCTGTGTAATTTTTCTCAGGTTTATAAGTTATTATTTTCCTTTCCCGGTCAATTTTAAAGGGCTGGGCTTATTTGATAACCTGATATATGCATCCAATGCGCTTCACCCCACATTAGGCGATCTCCTTATCAACGTGATATTGGCTTTTTGGCTGGTGAGCTTTGTGAAGTTTACGGCCATTCAGAAGTTCAACGATATCAGCAGGTACAAAGGAAAAAAAGCACTTGTGATAAGTATAGTGTTATCAGTATTGTTGATAACCATTGCTTTTGTTTGTGCCGGTATTACAAGAAGCCTGATCAAGGATTCGAGTATATCATTTGATGTAACCAATTTCTTCAGCCTTAATATTTATACGCTTGTCAGCTTTATCATTTTGTGCTTTATTATACTTACTTTCTTTCACGTGAGCCATATCATACTGCTGTTCATTTACAATGCAGTGGACGTGCCGGTGTATACCCGTTATCTTACTATTGCAATATGCGGCTTATTGTATTTGTCTCTTTCTTTAAACACCGCCGCCACCACCAGTAATGTAATAGTACTGTCGTGGCTGCTACTCTTTATGCTGTTGATGGAGTTTCGCAGGGAAGATATTTTCGTACCACTTTTCCGGTCTTCCTTTTTCCTGATATGGCTGATATTTTTTGCAGCCAGTATTTCTGCATTGATCATTTACCAGAACGACAAGAAAAGCATTGAGCAGGGAAAAAAAACAGCCGAAAGCCTTGCCTGGGAAGCCGATCCTACTATCCAAAATCTTATGCGGGCCGGAATAGTAGATATTGACAGCAGCTTTCTTTCGTCAAATATTTCACGACTTTCGAAGGAACACTCCAATAAATACATAAAAGACAGCCTTACCAGGCAATACTTCTCTTCTAATTTCAACAGGTACGAGACCCGCCTGTATACCTTCGACCCTGATTTTAAGGCATTGTATAACGAAGACTCGGCCAGTTATTACGACCTGAGAAATGTAATTGTTACAAGAAGCAAAAAAACATTTCACCCCGACCTTTTTTATTATGAAAAAGAAGCAGGGTCCTTTAGCTTTATCTACGAAAAGAAGATCGCAGATGCTTACCGCACTATTTATGGCTATTTCTTTGTGGTTGTTGAACCCAAGAAATACAAAGGCCAGACCATCTACCCGGAACTCTTAAAAACTACCGAAGACGTAGAAGCCGATCTCGACGTTACCCATGCCATATATGATGATGACCAGCTGGTAAAAAGCAACGGTGATTACAACTTCCTGTCGCGGATACCTGAAGACAAATTGCCCAGGCAGGAGTTCCTTGTAATGGACAATGATGAATACCGCGAACTATGGTACAATGCCGGCAGTAACAAGCTGGTAATTATAGTTGAAAGAGGAGCTGTATTCGTTGAATTTATCACCTTGTTTGCCTACCTGTTTGGCTCATTCCTTTTTATAGTTGTATTGTTTCAACTGGCTCATTTGCTTATTAAATCAAGGTTCAGGATCAATTACCTGCGGTACCTTTTAAAACTCAATATCAGGAAGCAGATACAGGGGGCGATCACCTTTATCAGCGTCTTTTCATTTATTGTTATAGGGGTAGCTACTATTACTTTTTACATAAGCCGCTTTCAGCAAACAAACAGGGAACGGCTGGTGAAGACGATAAAGATACTGGGCAATGAGCTTGAAAGGCAGATATATAATCATTCCCAGTCGGATGATGTAGTGAAAATTTATGAAGAGGGAGCAAACTCTTTGTTGCAGACGACCATGCGGGATATATCTGAGACATACGGTGTAGATGCCAACCTGTACGATCTCAACGGAAAACTACAGGCGACCACCCAGCCGGAGATATACAATAAGCAGGTGCTTAGCAACATCATGGAACCTAAAGCATTTTACAGGCTTCACTATCGCAACGAGATACAGTATATACAGCAGGAGAAAGTCAGCAATTTTTCGTTCCTGAGCATTTATATTCCGCTGAATGACGAATATGGCAGGCCATATGCCTATCTTAATATCCCGTACCTGAATACGCAGAAAGAACTCAACCAGGAGATATCAAATTTCCTGGTAACGCTCATTAACCTGAATGCTTTCATCTTTGTGATAGCAGGGGTTATTTCTGTTTTACTTACCAACCGCATCACCAAATCATTCAGCCTGATTGCAGGAAAGATGCAGGAAGTAAATCTCGGCAAAGCAAATGAAGAGATCGAGTGGAATACCAATGACGAGATCGGGGCGCTTGTGAAAGAATATAATAAAATGGTACACAAGCTCGATGAGAGTGCGCAGGCACTGGCCAAGAGCGAAAGGGAAGGAGCATGGCGGGAAATGGCCCGGCAGGTAGCCCATGAAATAAAGAACCCTTTAACGCCAATGAAGCTAAGTATTCAATACCTACAGAAGGCGATACAGGAAAAAAAACCGGATATGCAGGCACTGTCGCAGAAAGTGTCGGCTACATTGGTTGAGCAGATCGATCAGCTGGCTAAAATTGCATCAGATTTTTCGCAGTTTGCCAACATCAGTGTTGCCAATACACAAACCTTTGATGTGAATGAACTGATCACTTCTTTAATAGACTTATATAGCACCAACGAGCGGCTGGCCATCACATTCGATCATCCTCCCCAGAAAGCACTGATCCACGCTGACAGAACGCAGGTAAGCAGGCTGTTGACCAACCTGCTTCAAAATGCCGTGGAGGCTTCGGAAGGACAACCGCTGATCGCTATAAAAATTGAAGAAGAAATAACTGATAATAAATTACTGATCAGTATCACGGATTATGGCAGTGGCATTCCTGCCGGGAAACAGGAAAAGATCTTTACGCCTAACTTTACTACCAAATCGTCGGGTACGGGACTGGGGCTGGCCATGTGTAAGGGAATAGTGGAAAAAGCCAACGGGCGGATATGGTTTGAAACAGTAGAAGGCAGCGGGACAACTTTTTATGTATTGCTCCCCATGGTGGGAATACCGGGGAGTGATAGTCATTAAGTCATTTTTTTCTACAACTATCGATATGGCAACAACACTTGCACAAAAGCTGCGGATAAAAGAAGGTATGCGCTTACTAACGCTGCATGCACCCGGCAATTTCATTGAACACCTCGATCCTCTGGCCGGCGTGAAAGCGTCAGCCAATGCAAAAAACTACGGGCAGGTCCATTGGTTTGTTACTAATCAGCAACAGCTAGAAAAGGAGGTAGAGAAAGTAATACAGCTTTTGAAAGACGATATTGTCTGCTGGATATATTATCCCAAGGGCACATCAAAAATACAAACCGATCTTACCCGCGACAAAGGCTGGGATGCATTGCTGAAGCATGACGAACTGCAATGGCTGAGCCTGATATCTTTTGATGATACCTGGTCTGCTTTTGCCATGCGGCTGAAAACAGGTGCAGACCGCAAAAAGGAAGCTGAAACAAAGCCACGCGAAATATTTAACTACGTTGACCCGGTTAAAAAAACCGTTCAGCTTCCCGCTGACCTGGCTACAGTTCTCAAAAAAGATAAAAATGCTGCTGCCTTTTTTGATAAGCTTTCCTTCAGCAACAAAAAAGAATACGTGGAATGGATTGTAACCGCCAAACGTGAAGAAACAAGAAGACAAAGAATAGACGGAGCAATTGAGCGGTTGAATAAGGGATGGAAGAATCCGAGGAATATGTGAGATATCTTTTCAATTCCTGGTAAAACAAAATGAGGGAATGAAATTGCCGGTGTTCTTATTATTATTTTACAGGCACGTTTTAACTTACGTTACTTGCCTCATAACGCACGCCAGGTTCCCTGCCAACGCACAAGGGTCAAAGAGGAGAACTTGCCGGGACAAAAGGTATCGTCGCTGAATCCCCGTTTGAAACGGGGTATTTTATGGGGAGTTCCAAGTGCCCTTCGGAACACTGGGAACAGCGGGAAAATCGTCAACCTTCACTTGCGTCCCGTATTAAAGAACAATCTTAATTTAGAGGAGGATGCCAGTCTTCGGCCTTTGCATTAGCCATAAAAGAGAACCTGTTTAAAATCTTTTTTCTACAAAGTGTGATTTTTCCTGGCTTTGACACACTAATATAGAAACAGAAACCAAATCAGTAAAACATTCGTGGATAAAAAGGAAACATTTATAGCGGCGATAAAGGAAAATGAAAGATTGATATTCAAAATTGCATCGGTTTATGCGAGTAATCCCGACGACAAAGCGGACCTGGTACAGGAAATTATTTATCAACTCTGGAAGTCTTTTGACTCATTTAACCAAAGGTCAAGTTTGAGCACCTGGATGTACAGGGTTGCATTAAATGTAGCTGCGTGTCATCTCAAAATTTCCAAAAAACGCATTTCAACTGTTCCCTTTGAGGAGCAAATTTTGAATTACAGCGATGAAGACCACAGTATTGCTGAGCACAAATGGGCAGTATTCAGGCAGCAAATTGCGAATCTCAACCTGCTTGACAAGGCTATTATTATGCTTTATTTAGACAATAAAAGTTATGAAGACATTGCCGAAATCATTGGAATTTCTTCAAGCAATGTAGGAACGAAATTGTCCCGGATCAGGGAAAAATTAAAATCACAAATTAGTAAATCCTTATAGATATGGAATTAGACGATCTGAAAAACACCTGGGAAGAAGCGACGAGCCAGGCAGAAAAAAAAGAAAACTTAAACCTTGAAATGATTGATCAAATGACTCAAACTAAATACAGATCAACGCTGAAGAAAATTGCCTACCCCGAAATAATTGGTACAATTATTTGCTTTATCAGTGTCGTCTTGATGGGGTTAAATTTCGGTAAATTAAATACACCTTTCCTGCAGGGTTTAGGCATTATTACATCATTGCTTTTGTTGATTTTGCCTGTAATCAGCTTAGTCATCCTCTGGCAATTTAACCAAATAGGAGATGTAAGCAAACCCTATGCAGAAACACTCAAAAGATTCGCTATTCAAAAAATACGGTTCTTTAAATTTCAACAGACCAGCGTAGTTTTAAGCTATATCCTGTTGGGTTGTTTTGTTATTTTAATTCCAAAGTTATTTTTGGGCAAAAGTATTAGCGACAATAAATTTCTCTGGGCATTCACAATTATTTTCGGGTACATATTCTTATTTATTTTCTCAAGATGGGTATTAAAGCATTATGGAAAAGCACTTCAGCAGGCCGGTGAATTATTGAAGGAGTTAGATTCCTGAATGAAGGCAACCGGGCAAAACCCGGCAAAGGAAAAACCTGGAAAGTAGTTCTATATTTACGCCAATTCAAAAAAGCTATGCTTACAGACATCAATCCAAAATTGCCAATGCGTGACAAAGCCGCGACAAGGGATTTTTATATAAACAAACTTGGCTTCCGGGAATTTGGAAACGCCGACTACGACGGGTACCTGATGGTGCAGAAAGACGGCATTCAAATTCATTTTTTTGAGTTTAAGGAGCTTGACCCAAAAGAGAATTATGGCCAGGTTTATATACGAACCGATGAGATTGATCATCTTTACCAGTGGATGCTGGATAAGAAGTTGAGTATACATCCTGCAGGGCATTTGCAAACCAAGCCCTGGGGGCAAAAGGAATTTGCGATGCTGGACCCCGACAATAATTTGCTGACTTTTGGGGAGACTATTTAAACAAACGTTTCTGATCTTGATATTGGCAATAACTTTACTGAAATGAATATAATCACGCAACTATTTAATAAAGGACAAATTGAATGCCCGAGATGTTTGGGAAAAGGAGAAGTTGATTGGGACGACATCAGGCGGCTTAAAAATGAATTGAAATGGGCTCCTGGAAAATGTGCTTACTGCAATGGAACCGGCAGCGTGTCGCCTGGCATGCCATCTAAAGTTTCTGTGGATAATACTTACCTGACGATTGATATATCGCAAGAGGAGAGACAAAGGTTGATCAACAATGATGAAGAAGCAATTCAGCGGGCCCATCAATATGAAGCCCAAATGAATACTTTCATTTTACAAATAGAATACCTGCATTTTATGGGAAACTTAGAACCACTTCAAATTGCGGAATTTTATTTAATCCCTAAAAATGAATCAGAAGTTGTTGCTGCCCAAAAAGATGAATTGATCGACTATATTGAAAGAGTAATTGAGAACAAAAAAAAGCAAACGAATTAGAAAATATCCCAACTACCGTTGTGCATTATCTTGCGAAGATTCCACGTATGAAAAAGCTTTCAGTTGCATTAATAGGTATCCTTGCTGTGTTCCTGGCAGCATCTTATTTGTGGACAGCAAGCCTGGCAAAAAGGAAATCTGACGATATAATGTCAAAATTCAGAGAGATAAATAATCATCTTGCTTCATCAGGTGATACAATAATGAGTGAAAACGGACATGGAGCAATTCAAACGACATATCAAATTTCATCAACGAAATCGCAGCTAATTCTTTTAATAGATAGTATAGAGGAAAATTATGAAAATATGCGGCCGCCTGTTGGCTCCGGCAAAATGCCAACACAATTACGTAGCGACATAAAGCGACTTTTACGATCTGTTCAACAATTTAATCAACTCAAATGGAATTTTGCAGATTCCGCAATACCAGACACTATTAAGTACTGGTCAGAATCAGGTAAATTCAGCGAACAAAAATGGTTTTCAACTTACTTTGAAAACGCACCAAAAGAAGCAGCAATTACTTATTTAAACGATTTAAGGGATCAGATTCTGGCCACTAATTAGACACAAATTCCATTTTATTCTAAGCTCCCCTTTCGGTGTTCCATATCTTCCGGAGAGTGACCTGGAACCTATGAACAAATGGAGGTGTTACCACTCGTTAAGCCGAAACCTCTTATGTACGGGCTTTTGTTGGGAGGACGCATTTTGATGTATTTGCGCAAGTATTTTTAAAGGAAAATGTTATTTGTAAAAGATTGACCAATATAGATAACAGGCGCAAAGCTGAAGTTGGGGGATGGTAAACATTCGTATATTAGCGAGTTATGCGCCATTTTATGAAACACATACTACTATCAACTTTTTTGTTTTCCATTTGCAGCTCTTTAACTGCCCAGGAAAAATCTGGTAAGGATCGGGTTGAGGCTTTTATTAGCAGATTTAACAAGAAAATGGACACAGTCACCTGGTTATGCGAGTATGATAATATTGCGTGGTGGACTTCTGATAGCGTTTCTGCGTCGCCTGCAGAAGAGCAATCTAAACTTGGAGCCGAATGGTTTTGTTTTAAAAAAGAAGATCTATGGCATGCTGCATATGGAAAATTTGTAAATGGCCAATACCAAATGGCCTATCATTATGTAGTGGATACCAACAATTCAATTCGCAGATCATATTCGACTATAGACACTTTTACTTCCAATTCGTTTTGCCGAGGCTTAATTAATGGAACAAATCTATTGAACAAATACCCCGATAGCATTAAAGTGAAATTTAATCAATACATAAAGAGAAATCAAGATGGAACAATCGCAGTTTGGTTCTTTCCCGCTTTTACGAGTAAGGGTATTGCTGTTTGGGGTGGTGAATTCTATTATTTATTTGACTCAACTGGTAATAATCTAGTTTTAAAATCTGAGTTCTCCCAAGGTTACAAAGGATACAAGCCTGATCCTAAAAAAGAGATTTGGTTGGAATATGAAAATGTTGATGAGCCAACTCTAGGCGGTGCTTTTTTTGTTTGGTATTACCGAACATACTTTGATCGAATAGTTGTTGACGCAAAAAAAATTAAGAGTACTGTATTCCACGATGAAAAAGGATATTATTGGGTCCATGCAACAAAGGATTAGCAAAAACGGCGCATAAAATGGTATTGGCGCAAGTGCGGCGGAAGGAAGTCATCTCAACAGCAAATCACTATTGTACTTCAGTTTGGGGCTTGACCTCGGCTGTTCCAAGTCTTCCGAAGGGCGACTTGGAACCCACGATAAATGGAGGTGTTACCACCTCATATCTATCCTGTTTTATCTTTTCTCCTGATCAGTTTCGCAACTCCGTACCCGATAGCTCCGACAATAACCAACCCCATCAATGACGCCATTACTTTGCAAAAATGGCTCATTGGTTCATGAGCAGATAAAAATGTTTGTGCCTGGGCGCAGAAACCAACAAAGGTGAGCGCAACAAAAAATAAAATTTTCATGATCTTTTATTTAATTGGTTTTTAAGAGCATCAACAGGATGCCTGGACAAGATTACATGCTAAATTTGAATGGCGTGAATGCAAATCAACAAACAACAGGTTTGGGTAAACAAACGACAGGAGAGGAGAAATAAGCGAAATTGAAGATACTGCAAAGCGTGGGATTATCCTGACAGCCCAGCAGCCCTGGCTGTTCCAGGTCTTCCCCCGCTGTTCCAAGTTTTCCGAAGGGTGACCTGGAACCCGGGAATGAATGAAGATGCTTTTTTGATTCGTTCCCGTTAGCCGGTGCATGTTGGGTGCCGGCTTTTTGCTTAATATAGGTTATATTAAAAAAATTAATCAGAGCGCTTGGCGCAACGACAATTGAAAAAGCGCAATGAAATAGTATTGATAATCAATGGTTTATTTTTTTACTATTTTGATAAAGATTCGGCTATTTTCGTGTTACCTGCAATTCAAATGAACTCTCTGCAATCATATGAGGACTGGAAGACTTCTTCACAAAACGACTAGTTAACACGGGGGCTTTTCACTTATCAAAGACTTTTTCAAAGGGTGACACGGACATTGAAATTTACACAGCGCTGACAGGCAACCTAGACACCGAAATTCAAGTAGGTTACTTTTCTCCAGTGACACTTATTTATGTTCACATCTTTAATCCGTTGACACCTGGGAAAAACCGACAGCAGGAATTGAACATTTCTACAAATACGAGTTTGATAAAGAAAAGCAACACGGACCACCAGGGCTTGATTTTAATGATGTAAATGTTCAAGGCATCAGCAACTACTTAAACCAAGGCTTCAATGGAAACGAAACAGTCTATTATTGTGACGGCAGACCAGTTAAATCAACACTTACAACAAGCTATTATCCTGACAGCCTGACAAGCACAATAACTTATTCTTTTCACGAAGAACCATTTTTAAAAAGAGTTCTAAACAAATTGCTTGGACGCCAAAGCCAATTGGAGGAGACTAAAACTATTAATTTGAAAGACATCTTTGGTGGACTGAACGGCAGGTAACATGGGTTTGCCAATATACCGGCTGACGAACAAGTGTGGAACAAATGAACATTATTCAACTTTATCAATAAATTTAAGCTGACCGAATGTTAATGCCGGTACATCGGCAAGCCCTAATACGTTGCCTGCAAGTTGAAAATGACGCTACCTGCTATTTATATAAGCCTTTACTTGTTGACAGTTATTCTGTGTTTCTTTAAAAGAGACTGGACGTCGAGCTACAAAAAGACTTTAATCCGGATTCACATAAGTTTGTTCATACTCCTATTGATTGACATTTTCGCAATTAATTTCAAAGGTGTTTTGGTTGACAGATTAATTGTAATTGCATTTCTTTTGACAGCTTCGGCTACATTTGCGCTCTACAGAAGAACACTTCGACTTTGGCAAAAAATATACTTTGGGTTCTTTATTTTTTATCCGGCAATTGCGGCTTCAACATTCCCAATGGACAGACTTGGGTTTGCAATTGTTGCAAGCCCTTTTCTCGCCACGCTGACGATTCCAGAGACGAGGTTTAGTGATAACAATTACGACGTAAGAGAACAATTTGGGATAATAGCACCTATGAGACTTCAATTAATTAAAAAAGGGTTTATAACAGAAACCGTACTGGGAAATACTAATGACGAAGACGTTGTCTACCTTGACATTACATCGATTGAAATTACAAACCAGACAAACGACACAACTACAGCAGTCATTACGACGAAAGAAAAAAGCGTGCAGGCAACGTTTGCAAAATAACCTGCAGGCAACAGTGTGTTTATAAAATTGTGGCTGGACCTTGGAGCATTCGCCTATAAATCACTATTTTGCTACTGTGGTTAATTGAACCGGACGTTTTTCAAATGCCACAACTTCATAAACACTTTAACGTTGGCTGCAAGGCGTTCACCGTTTACTTAGTCAGACCTGGGAAACAAAATACTCTGTAATATTGGCGACGATATTCTCAATATTTGCTTTATAAAATCCAGCACCGTTCATACATCCACATTCGACAATAAAATATTCATCGCCACATAAACAAATATCCATAACAAAGGCATCGTGGGGAGTATATTGCTGACACCTTTCTTCAGCAAAGGACACAACATCAGCAGGACAACCTTCCTCTTTTCTTAGTTTAAAATATTCTCTATACTTAGACGCAGCGACAACTTTTTTATTGACAACCCAAAGCCTCCATTCGTAATGTATGTTGTATGGCTCTGACACTACGATTTTACTTTCAAGGGAAAGAGTGGTATTCTCAACTACCTTAAGTTTTTCGTACCAATCACCAATCTCATCAAAACGCTTGACTTCACCGGCAAATGATTTGCTATCATCGTTTGGACGAATGAAAAGTAATTTGTCTGGACTATAATTATTACCGTCAATTAGTTCTTTAAAGGTTATGACTGAGGCATCATAATTAAGCATGTGCCGACCCCACTTTTCAATATAGTTTTCTATTGAAAAAGTCTTCTCGTCAAAGAACACACCTTTTCTAAGGTTTATATCTTCAAAAGCGAGACTGTTAAAAGTAGTAGACCCGTAAATAATAGAACTTCGACTTCTATTAAATTCAGGAAGTTTTGACGTAAATGGAATAATATATAATTCAATAAACTTGACACCGATTTTAAGGCATGAATTTCTTAATTCCTCAAAGTCTGACTGACTTGTGAGATTTCCTTGTATAACCCATTGAATATTTTTATACTTTTCGTTCATCAAGCAAACTTAGATTAAAAATTCGCCCAGACAGCCAACATTCGGTTTGCTTCTATGCTGGCAGACGAACATATTCTCATCTTCTGTTCACTATCAGCTTTTGTTCGGGCTGAAGAATATAAATGAGCTTTTGTAGTTATCTTCATCATCAGTTTTTCAATCGGCTGCGGTTCCAGGCTGGACATAATAAAATACCAGCACAGCAGCAAGCCGTCAACGTTGGGCGAAATCAGTAAATAACTTTGTCTATAAATGGAAAATAAGAATTTTAATCCTCTAGAAATGTTTCATTTGCTTGCCCTTCAAAAGAAGTTAGAGGCAGCGACAAACCCTAAAATACTTTTCGACATAATACATGAGATAGAGAATAGCTTAAACTTTATTAAGACAACACTATATGACAATCCCTTCTTTTTGGTTTCACCCGGCACATTTCAAAACAAGAGTGAGTGGATTAAAAGCACAAACACCTACATAAAACCCTCGTCAGATGAAATTGCATCGCTGTTTACTAATGGTTTTGTAGTTTTTGATAGGGAATTATTAGGAGAAAAGGTGTTGACTGACATGTTTGAACCATTTGGTTTCGACAATAATACACTGATTCTCGACAAGGACTATGGCTTAGTGTTATTACCTGCTTCTTCCAAGAAAAAGAAGAATTTTTATTTAGGTATGTCAGAGTTGGAAAGATATGGTGAAACTTATCCAATGCTGAAGGAGGCTTTGAGTAATATTTTCAGTATTGGAGCATTGCGAGGACATTCCCTTTTAAATAATAAACTCGGATACTCACCAATTGAAATTGAAGTTAATAGTAAAGACGAGATTCTCTCTTATTTACAGTTTATTAAATCAAAACTTCAGACTAATTTAAGCAGGTATCAAACATGGTTCAGGGGGCAAAACGAGGAATATTCTTTGAGTAAATTGGATTCTTCGTTAGTTACATATTGCCCATGGCGAAGTATTGTTGATACATCATTGATTCCGTCTCTATTTAGAAAGTCTGAGCTAATACAAGATGATTTAAAGAAATATGCTAAAAGGCTCTATGAAATTTTGAGTTATGAATTTGGCTTAGGAGTTCATTTAAATGTTCCAAGATATGAATTGAGGAATTCTGACACAGAAAGATTAAAAGAATACTTTGTTGGAACAGTCTGGGAAGACTCAAATTCACCTATGTATGCAAAAGTTTTTAATGACAAAAATGAATTATTAGAAATCCATGATTATAATCCAATATATAGGGGGCTTCAAACTTCTCTTTTTTTACAGCATTATGGCATACAAACCAATATTCTTGACATAACAAAGGATATCGAAGTGGCTCTTTTTTTCGCTCAACATAAAATGGATAATGGCAAGTATCAAAAAATAGAGAATACTGAGAAATCAACCATTTATTTATTTTTATTAGACCCAAAGACTGATAGATTTCTTGATTCTACTGAATTGCTAGAAAGTTTTGGTGTGCAGCGACCTCTGAGACAAAAATGCGGTGTTTTAGCGGGGGCGTCTTATTCAAGCCAAAATTATTATTCTAGATTTATCTCAATCAAGTTTACATTTAAAAAGCCTATTCCGATTGAACCCGGCATTAATTCAGAATATTTATTCCCATCAACTGAAGAAGATGATGTGCTAAACTTCCTGACAGAATATTCTAAAAATACAAAAATGCAAATCGTAAAACCCTTTTAGAAGACTTCGCCCACATGGGGTTTTATGCAAGTTGGGCTTGACAAACTTAGCTTCAGCCAATGCAAAACTGGTCATTGGCACTTTATGAGATTAATTGTAAGTAGTCCTGTTTACTTCAGAACTGCCGCTAACAGAGCCGGTTGCCAAAAAGTGGGCGGAATGTTGGCACTTGAGCAGCATCTATCTATTGTGCTTCTGTCCCATCTGAAAGTCCGCTACTGAGCTTTTGAATCTTTCTTCTACATTTGTAAATGACCGAGCGGCAGCCCCAGCAGATGAGCCTTGAAGCCCACTCTTCGGCAACCGTCCATCCGTTAGTGGTTATTATAAAGGGAGACTAGATCCCATATAGAAACTTTTAGCATTTTCTAAACCAAGAAATTGTATGCTAAAAAAATATTCAATTTTACTGGGAGTAATTATTTCAATATTGCTACTAGTGATAGCAACATTGTACTATCCTGGCGGATCACAAATTGACAAAACCTCCATCGGGTATGACTGGAAAAATAATTACATAAGTAATCTTTTTAGCGAAAAAGCAGTTAATGGTTCGGACAATGCATCACGTTTTTGGGCTATTAGCGGGATGATGTTCCTTTCAGTGAGTTTTGCTATTTTCTTCATTGACTTTTCAAAAAGAATACCTGCTAAGGGTGCTGCCAAAGTTGTAAAATACTGCGGAGCCGGCGCTATGCTGTTCACTTTTTTAATAGCTACCCCATTACATGATAAAATGATCACTATCGCCAGTACCATGACGCTTGTAAGTATATTTTACATTACCGTTTTTGTATTTAAATCAAGATTACAGGTATTTAAATTTCTTTGTGTTATCTGTCTTCTTGTTTTCTATTGTAGCTTGTACCTTTTTTACTCGGGTGTCTACCTGAAGGTTTTACCCATATTGCAGAAATTTACGTTTGCCAGTACAATAATTTTGATTTTGGGATTGGAATATTTTACGAAAAAGGAAGACTTTGAGCCTATCAAAACAAGCAAAGACGCAACGAACCGCTAACAGTGTATTTATGAAATTGTGGCTGGAGGTTAAGCAGTCAACTTTAAATCATTATTTTGCTTTTGTGGTTAATTGAAACTAACGTTTTTCAAATGCCACAACTTCATAAACACTTTAACGTTATATGCCACTGCAACTGACACACTCTATGACTTCAAAGGACTTTAAGAAAATTATTATTGACAAGCTGACTGAAGTTTTAAAGCCAAATGGGTTTAAAAAAGGTGGCAGTACCTTTTCCAGTTCAAATGGCGACTTGACATACTTTATAAATATCCAAAGTAGTCAAAGCTCCACAGCGACAATGTTAAAGGTGACAGTGAACATTGAAATTTATTCCTCAACCGTTTATAAACTTCAAGATACCAGTTTGCCCGAAAAATGGAGCCGACATTATGCCCAACATATTGGTTTTTTGTTTGACAATCCACAAGATAAATGGTGGACAGTGGAAAACGAAAAAGAAGCGAATAATACTGCGACTGAAATTGTAGACATTACAAGCAAGAGAGTTCTGCCGACATTAGAAAAACTGAAAACCACAAACGATTTGGCAACTTTATGGCGACAGAATAAATGACCAGGCTTGACAGAGCATCAAAGAAAAGAATATCTTAGTTTGTTGGACACAGTAAAATAATTGGGGTTGACGAGCAGCAGGCATATAACATTGGTATTACCAATAGTGCGGCTGGATGGAAGTACAATCAGCGGCAGTATGTCTCGTCCTGAAATAGGTTTACACAAAAAAGTAAACTTATGGATATTAAAAAACAGGCCGTCAACGAATACTTAACTCAAGGCTTTACCTACCGCCAGCTAGCAGCTAAGTATGATGTAAGCCGTTCCACGATCAACACATGGGTACTTGTTCACCAGGGCATCCATGACCTGCCACGCAGCAAACGGCAACATTCTTACGATCTTCAGCAAATGAAACAAGGCAAAAATTCAAAACAAAAACAAGTGGCCATTTCTGATGCGGAACAGAAAATTGCTTTGCTTGAAAAACAATTAGCATGGGAAAAAATGAGAGCTGATGCGCTGGATACCATGATCAACATTGCAGAAAAGGAGCTGAACATTCCTATCAGAAAAAAGCCTGGTGCCAAACAGTCCAACAAATGAAAGAGGTAAACCGATGGTATAGTCTGCAATCGCTTTGCCGGCTGTTTGGGTATTCAAGACAGGCTTTTTATAAACAGCAACGCTTACAAGTGCTGCAACAATCTGAGGAGGAATTGATCCTGCAACAGGTAATCAACATTCGTAAAGAACAACCCAGGTGCGGTACAAGAAAATTATTAGTGATGCTTCAGCCATTTTTAACCGGGAACAATATGTTCATCAGCAGGGATAAACTGTTCCATCTATTATCAAAAAATAAACTGCTCATACGCAAACGAAAAAGAAGTACACATACTACCAACTCAAAACACTTCTTTTACCGCTATCCCAACCTGGTACAGCATTTTACACCATTGCATGCTCATGAACTGTGGGTAGCCGACATCACTTACATTCCCATGAAAGAACGTTTTGCCTACCTGTATTTAATCACTGATGCCTATAGCAGGAAAATTGTAGGCTTTCATGTAAGCGATGATATGAGAGTAACCAGTGCTGTTGTTGCTTTGCAAAAAGCGATAGATCAAAAACCGGCAGATGCTATTGTTATTCATCACTCCGACAGGGGGCTGCAATACTGCAGTAATGATTATGTAGCATTGCTTAAACAGCATCATGCAAGAATAAGTATGACACAAAATGGCGACCCTTATGAAAATGCAATGGCGGAAAGAGTAAATGGCATATTGAAAACTGAATTAATAAGCGAAAGCTATCCTGATTTAAAAGCTGCCATGCAGCATATTGCCAGGTGTATTACTGTATATAATTACAAAAGAGTACACAGCAGCCTCAACTGGCAAATACCCCACACTGTACATGCTCAAACAGGACCACAAATAAAAAAGTGGAAGAACTATTACAAAACAAAAAAACAAAAGGAGGTTACCATGAGTGAACCCTGAAAGGCCAAGCAAAAAAAAATATTTTCTTTAGCTGTGGAGGCTACAAAAATATTTTTTGCCAACGCACTTTGTAAACCCTATTCAGGATTATTACATTTGTAAACCTGATACAGGATTATCACTAACAAGTGTAAACTTTTTTCAGGACGGGTCAGTAAAATCCAATCTTCAGTTCGGGCGGGACAAACAACGCTGATCATTTAATCTTAACTTCATCAAAATATTCTCAATCAGAAGTTGTTCCGGGCGGACGAAAAAAAAACCCACCATCGGCAAAACCTGTTCGTTGAGTGCTATAAAATGAAACCGTACGTAATCCATTTATAAACAGGTTGAACAATGGCAAATTCATCAGAAAACCACATATCCGCTCCATTGGTAAAAATCATTGGGCGGCCGGGCTCTGCAGAGGCATATACTATACGTGATTTTCTGCATAGGTGCGATATCCCGTATGAGTGGATTGAATGTAAATCGAATGAAGAAGCAAAGAAGCTTGCAGGTGTGGATGGGCTGTTTGACCGTAACCTGCCTGTTTGTCTTTTTCCTGATGGGACCCGGCAAGAAAACCCGAATATCAAGCAGATAATTGAGAAGCTTGGCTGGTTCCGCAATCCTGCACGTTCCGAATACGACCTGGCTATATATGGTGCCGGTCCGGCAGGTTTAAGTGCTGCTGTTTACGGTGCCTCTGAAGGACTGAAAACTATTTTGGTGGAACAGTATGCAATTGGCGGCCAGACCGGCAGCACCTCAAAAATTGAAAACTATCTCGGCTTTCCCCAAGGCATAAGTGGTTCGGAATTAGCCAAGCGGGCCTGGGAGCAGGCCGATCGTTTTGGTGCTGAAATTATTCTTGCCCGTCAAGGTGTGCGGGCAGAGTTTACACCTGCAAAAGGCGTGGGTTATCTCGATGATGGAACTAAAATAATTGCACGCACTTCCATTTGTGCAACCGGGGTACAGTACAGGCGTCTTGGTTTGCCTAACGAGAACCAGTTCCTCGGTAAAGGATTATACTACGGTGCCGGGGCAAGTGAAGCTCCTTATACTAAAGGAAAGCATGTGTTTATCGTTGGTGGTGGAAATTCTGCCGGGCAGGCTTCCATGCACTTTGCTCCTTACGCTGATCGTGTAACCATCGTTATACGTAATAAATCTTTAAGGGAGACCCTTTCGCAATACCTCGTCGAACGCATACACAATACAAAAAATATAGAGGTGCTTACCGAAACCGAGGTTACCGCTTTACACGGCAATGAGAGCCTGGAAGAGATTACCGTGGTCAATCGTAAAACAGGCGAAGAGCGAAAAGAGAAAGCACATTCAGTGTTTGTTTGTATTGGTGGGGAACCGCACACCGAATGGGCTGTTGAGGTAGGCATCATACGCGATGAGGCCGGGTATTTAGTTACAGGGCCCGACTTGCTTCAGCAGGGTAAGCCGCCTGAAAACTGGCCACTCGATCGTACTCCTTATTACCTTGAAACAAATATGCCCGGTGTTTTTGCCGCAGGTGATGTCCGGCACAATTCAATAAAGCGATGTGCTTCTGCCGTAGGAGAGGGCGCCATGTCTGTTGCCTTCGTTCACAGGTATTTGTCCGGCGGCTAAAAGAAAATTAGAGACAAATAAAGGTATTATTAGAAAAGGCAGATAAGAACCGGAAATCTTCTGAAGACTTCAAAGCAGTTGCGGATTATTTACAGTTAGTGCAAAAAAAAGAATCCCCACCGCTGTTCCAGGTCTTCCGAAGGGCGACCTGGAACCCGCGATAAATGGAGGTGTTACCACCCCCTAACGAAAGCCACTTGTAAGTCGACACGGGTTACTGCCCAACCGTCTTCATCATCACCCTCGGCCCTCCATTCAAGCCACTCTTATTCAAACTATAAGTAAAGCTCAGCAAAAAATACCGCTGCAATACATTGTACTTCACATCTTCTATGTAGTTCGTATTGGTGCTTCGGTTGATGCCGACATTTTGTTTCAGCAGGTCAAAAGCACTGAGTTTTAATTCAGCCCGCTTGTTTTTCATAAAACCTTTGGCAACAGATGCATTCCATAGCGGTACCGAGGTATTGTAGCCTGCTGTTCTGCCTGTTGTCCTGGTGTAAGAGAAGTTGTTGTTCAGTACAAGACCCCATGGCAAATAGTTAGTCATGTCAAGGCTGTATTGTTGCTGCCAGTACATGGTATTGAACTGCTCCTGCAATGAGTAGCGTACTTTGTTATAACCCACACGGACCGTAGCCTCCACGTCAATTTTATTATCAATACTATAACTCCAGCTTACATTGGGGGCGAGGGAGAGATTCCTGATGATGTTCTTATTGCCGTTCAGGATAGCAATGTTGTTGAAGTAATTGACCGAGCTTCCGACTTCTATTCTCGACTTCAGTTTCTTTACAGGGAAGCCCATTTCTGCTGAGGAAAAGATGCTGTAGGTACCATCTGCGTTTACAGGTTTTGTGGTGCGTACCCCGGTGGCCTGGTCTATCTGGTCTGAAGATACAATGGCATTGCGTACCTGGTTCATAGAAATAAACACGAAGATGTTCCTGCGTGTGGCGGGATCGCCTTTCATAAAGTTGAGGTTGATGTTGTGTGAATACTCCCGCTTTAGTGCAGGATTGCCTTCACGGATATTCAGCGGGTCGCTTACATCAGCTACAGGTTGCAATTGTGTAACACTTGGCTGTTGTGTATTGGTATTGTATTCCAGCCTCAGGTCGCTGAAGCTATTGATCTTGTAATTGAGGTTGGCAGAAGGCAATACATCGGTAAATGCCTGGTGAATTTCATTGTTCTTGTCTACAAAACTCTTCATGGTGGCCTTTTGTACGGTCGCCCCGAAACTATACACCCACTTCTTTTTTTGTGTGCGAAAGTTAAGCCCTGCACCTGTATAGGTATAGTTGCTTTCGAAACTGTTGGATAAGCTGTCGTTCAGCAGGTCGTGCTTACCTGAGAATACATTGTAGTCCATGGTTGTTTTACCCGAGCTGCCGGTATTAATATTTTGAAAGGCAGTTACTTCTGCTAATCCTCCCCTCCATGTGGGCTCGGTATAGGTGAGCGACCAGCCATAGCTGCGGTTAAAGGCGCTCTGGTGATTGTGCTGATCGATAGGATTGTTATAACCATTGCCGGTAGCGGTATCATAAAATACATTGTTGGATACCAGTTGCCCGTCGCCAACGCTCTCGCTGTAATTGAAACTCAGTCCCGCAGAAATGGTTCTTCCTTTTTTGCGGAAGCGCTTACGATACAACAGGCTATTTTTCACCGTAAATCCATCCGCATCATTTCCTGAAATGGAATAACCATCATTCAGCTTCTTCACCTGGGTACTGAGGCTCGCATAGTTGTTGGTGCTTTGTGTCTTGCTGTTTTGAAAAGTGCCGGCTGAAGTAAACTTAATTGAATTGAAACTGTCGATCTTGTGATCAATGCTAATGTTGGCCCGGTGCTGCAGGTTGTCCCTGGTTGTTTTTCCTGACTGGGTATAATTGAAATTGTTGCCTGTGTTCAGGTATTGGCGGTTGATATCTCTTAGTGTCACCAGGCTTTGATCATTAAAAATATAACTGGCATTTACGTCTGTTTTCTTGCCCCATTTGTTATTGAAGTTTACGCCTGCTGCATAGGTAGTGGCAATGCCGGGCTGGTTGTTTCCAAGCCCTGCTATGGGCAAACCATTGTCGTCGCCGGAGCCATCGATGCGGATGACCATCCTGCCGCCGCCACCTTTCATATTCCGCATCATATCGCCGCTAAAGCTGAGCGCATCCACAAACGAAAATCCCTGCCTGTTGGTATTGTTATCCATGCCTATCAGCGACAGTTGTTTTTCGCCTTTGAATTTATTGATGTTGAACTGCCCGTCGTACCGCTCACTGGTGCCAGTACCGGCGGTTGCTTTTCCAAACAATGCATTGTTGCGGTCGGGCTTCATTTTGAGGTTGATCGCTTTTTCACTGTTGCCATCATCTATCCCTGTAAATTCAGCCTGGTCGCTTCTTTTGTCAAATACCTGCACTTTGTCTATGGCATCGGCAGGCAGGTTTTTGGTGGCCATCTTAGGATCACCGGTAAAGAACTCTTTTCCGTTCACCAGCACACGCCTTATCGGCTGGCCGTTCAACCTTACTGTACCATCCGGATCTATGGTGATGCCCGGCATTTTTTTCAGCAGCTCTTCCACAACGGCATTGGGTTGCGTTTTGAAGTTCTCGGCATTGAATTCAAGTGTATCATTGTTTACTATTACGGGTGGGCGGCGGCTGATGACCGTTACATTCGAAAGGCTTTTGAGATCATGTACCTGGATATTGCCAATGTCTTTTACCGCGTCGTTCTCTTCTATATTCACATCCATCCATGCGGGGTTATAACCCACGTATGAAGCCGACAGTTTGTAATTGCCTTTTGCCAGGCTTTTCAGTATAAATTTTCCCGCAGAGTCGGCCCGTGCAAAAGTTACAAGGGTTGAATCAGAAGCTTTCACTAAAGAGATGGTAGCATAAGACAGTGGTTTCCCGGCCCCGGCATCAGTTACATATCCTCTGAGGGAGTGTTGTGCAAAAAGGAACAAAGGCATTAAGGCATATACAAATGAAAATGTTTTCTTCATGACCGGTAGTTTTGACTTTATTGTTCAAAACTATCAGGCAGCACATCAAAAGTGGGTTAATCAACTTTGGTCTAATGTTAACGGACGTTAATAGTGTGATGCATGGTCACACGATGGGGATGAGTGGTATGGTTTGATGCAGGCATTCAAAGTTTTATGAAGGCCGCGGTATAGAGCTGGTCATCGTTTTCAACTTGCACGAGATAAGTACCAGCGATAAGGCGGGAAATATCAACTGCACAGGCCAGGGGTTTTATTTTCTTTTTCTCCAGCACTGTATTGCCGCCTGCATTCAATATTGTCACAGTGGCGTTTTCTTTGCCCGGAATTGTTATGTGTAATTTATCAGTCGCCGGGTTTGGATATAGCTGTATGTTACTACCCGATCCTTTGCAGGTACTTGTTATTACCCCGCTATAGTTACTCCTGCCATCTTTATCTACCTGCTTCAGCCGGTAATGTACCAGGCGGTTTTCATCAATATCCGTGTAGGAATAGTTATTTACAATCGTACTGTTACCACTCGCTTTAACCGTTGCAATGATCTGGAAGTTTTTTCCATCGGTGCTGCGTTCGATTATGAATTCTTTACTGTTTGATTCTGCAGCTGTTTGCCATTTCAAAACTACTTTGTTGTTTTCGCAGGTTGCTTTAAAGAAGGTAAGCCTGACAGGCAAAGTCTCCGCTAACACTTTGCTGAAGGTTGCGGTTGTCCAGGTGGAAGGAATATTGCGGTTTGCTGTATATGGAAAGAGCCGGAAAATACTAAAAGTATTGGTGACCAGCAGTGCAATGCCCATGCTGTCCTGGGTAACAATGTCAAACCCGGTTTTGCTGAAAGGAATTTTTATCTCAACAGTATCTGTATAAGGTGCGCCGGAGGTGAAGTTGGGGCCACCTTCCCAGCCGGGTTGAGTGACCGCACAATTACTATACACGCCATAGCCGCCCTTGTTCTCGCAATCGGTAGCGGATACGTGCAGCCACCACTGGTCACTCGTCCAGGCACTGCTTTTGGCATTTTGCGGATCTACCAGTACTTCAGGAAAAAGAGCGTTGGAAGATTCCAGTTTACCGGCATACGCAAAATACATGACGTTCATATCGTGCTTATATAGCACTAAAATGCTGTCGGCACTGCTGATGCCAATCTTTATAGAATGTGCATACCTCCACTCATTGACAGCAAGGTGCCCATCGATCGTAATGGCAGCGGTATCGTACGGAAATTCAATGGGTTGTGCAACCGACTGGTTTGAACAGCTTACTGCAGCGGCAATCAATAATCCGGGTAAAATTCTTTTCATATAAGAAGGTTTTCCTGTAAAATTATCCGCGATAAAATCACGATGGAGTTAAACACTGCTTATTGATGTTAATTAAGGTTAGCAAAAATATATCGTCCCAGGTGTGCGGATTCTTTACATGTTTTTATGCTTTATCAAAATAATATTTATCTTCCTCGCCAAATCAACCGGGAATATGTCGCAACTTGATACAGTAAAGAAGTACTACACACATACACAGTTTGAATATAAACTTATCTGGAACTGGGGTCTGAAAACAACACCAGCACTGCATTTTGGTTATTATGACGAAAAGGCGACCAACCATGCACAGGCTGTTTTCAGGGCAAATGAGGCGCTGGCCGAGTGGGCGGGCATACCAAAAGGAGCAGTGATAGTGGATGCAGGCTGCGGTCTTGGCAATTCATCGAGGTGGCTGGCCCAGCATTATGATTGTACCGTCACGGGCATCACAATAGTTCCCAAACAGGTTGAAACTATACAGAAAGACCTGGATAATGACCCGTTACCCAATATGAAGGTAATGCTGGCCAATTATTTCGAAATGCCTTTTGAAAACAACAGCGTGGATATTGTGTGGGCGATTGAAAGTGTATGCCATGCAAAGCATAAAGCTGATTTCTACAAAGAAGCTTACCGGGTATTGAAGCCGGGCGGCAAGATCGTAATGGCGGAGTGCATAAGGCACAGCAGGCCCATGAGTGCCGAAAAGGAAGAAATGCTCGGTAATGTATTTCATAGCTGGGCAATCCCTGACCTTGATACATTGGCGGAACATGAAGATCATTCCAATAAGGCCGGTTTCCGTTTGTTCAGGCACAAAGACGTTTCTAAGAATATGCTCACTTCGTTTCGTAACCTGCGAAAGATCTGTCAGCGTTATCACTGGTTAAGTACTTTCCTTCATTCTACAAAGATCATTTCAACGGTAAGGCATAATAATTTTCTCAGCTGCCTCGGCCAGGCCGATGCAATAGAAGATGAAGTTTTCTACTATTATCATATAGTGGCGGAGAAGTAGGATGGTTTTCAAAGTATCATTAACTTCAAGACATTAATTGAAAGGAGTTGCTGAAAGCTATATCTATATGGATGTTATTGGTAAGCGCAGGTGTATTTGCTCAACCGTTTAGTAGTATTAATGCGGGCAAGCTTTGCGTTACGGATAGTTGTTTAACCTCTGCACTGAGAAGCCTTCGTCCTTGTGACGACAATGTATTTACGGGATATAATGATTGCGATCGAGCCTGTGAGGCTGTGGCCGACATTTATTTTGAAAGGAAGGATTATAGGAAAGCGATTTTTTACTATGACTCTTTGACTTTTAATGAAAAATATGGCACCAGAGATCCTGGATGTTATGGTGCATTCTTAAGTTGGTATGTACCTATATTAATGAAGAAAACTGAGTGTTATGAAAAATTGGATCGCTACCAGGATGCCATTATCGATCTGACGCCATATTACTTTCATAGTTTTTCTGGTTTTTGCTTTGACTCGTCTACCTTAAAAAAATATACTTCTGTGCTGTTGCATTTAAATTCATCTGATAAAATTCTAGACGAGCTTGATGAGGCAATTAAGAACTTTTATTATGAGAACAAGCTTACAGGCACCGGCGAATTTAGTATTACATGTTATTTGTCCATTTTCGGGCAAAAACTTGATTACTCTCGAAGTAACAACTATCGAAACATGTTCACTCGTGATTTTATCGCTCAGTTGATTGAGCGATTGCCTATAGTAAATTATCTACGTGGAACACTTAAAAGGTCAGATAACAAACTGTAATCTTATCTCAAATTGGTGTTGTAGTGGGTATAATCTAATCGTTTTACCGTCTCTTCACATCTTTTTAAGTAATGCTTTTCCTACTATCCACTACCTTTGCCGCGCATTTTAAAAGTCATAACTCAGTAAGTTGGATTGCCCCATTTTGACCTGGTGACTTTTATGACTTAATGACTTTTCATCCATGAAATACGAGAAAGAGATCAACAGGCGCAAAACATTTGCTATCATCAGTCACCCCGATGCCGGTAAAACAACATTGACAGAAAAATTCCTGTTGTTTGGCGGCGCTATACAAACGGCAGGCGCTGTTAAGAGCAATAAGATCAGGAAACATGCTACCAGCGATTTCATGGAGATCGAACGGCAGAGAGGAATCTCCGTGGCTACCTCGGTGATGAGTTTTGAGTATAAAGGCATGCTCATCAACCTGCTGGATACGCCCGGTCACAAAGACTTTGCCGAAGATACCTACCGTACACTTACGGCCGTTGATAGTGTTGTATTGGTGATTGACAGCGTGAATGGAGTAGAGGAACAGACCCGCCGGCTGATGGAAGTATGCCGCATGCGTGATACACCGGTAATTGTATTCATCAACAAAATGGACCGCGATGGTAAAAATCGCTTTGACCTGTTGGAAGAAATTGAAAACGAGTTGAATATTTCTCTTCACCCTATGACGTGGCCCATCAACCAGGGCAAGGAGTTTAAAGGTGTATACAACCTGCACGATAAAAACCTGGTACTGTTTGCAGCAAGCACCAAAGGGGGAGATGAAAATACTGTGGAGATAAAAGACCTGCACGATAAAATATTAGATGAAAAAATTGGGGAGCGTGATGCTGAAACTTTGCGTGAAGATGTTGAATTGATCGATGGTGTATATGGGGAATTAGATACCAATGATTACCTGAAGGGAAAAGTTGCGCCTGTTTTCTTCGGAAGTGCCGTAAACAATTTTGGCGTAAAGGAATTGCTCGATACATTCATTCGCATTGCACCCACACCACGTGACAGGCAAACAAATAAACGTGCAGTAAGTGTTGGCGAGCCAAAATTCAGTGGCTTTATTTTTAAGATACATGCCAACCTCGATCCCAAGCACAGGGACAGGATCGCTTTTTTGCGTGTGTGCAGCGGTAAGTTTGAGCGTAATAAATACTTTCATCATGTTCGTATAGATAAAGACGTACGTTTCAGCAATCCATATTCTTTTCTTGCAAGAGACAAGGAAGTGGTGGATGAGGCATATCCCGGCGATGTGGTGGGGTTGTTTGATACGGGTAACTTTAAAATTGGTGATACATTGACCGAGGGAGAAGATTTTTACTTCACAGGTATTCCAACTTTTTCCCCGGAGATATTTAAGGAGGTGGTGAACAAAGACCCAATGAAAACCAAGCAACTGGAGAAGGGACTGATACAATTAACTGATGAAGGAGTAGCGCAGTTGTTCACACAATTTGGCGGCACAAAAAAGATAATCGGCTGCGTAGGGGAGCTGCAGTTTGAAGTTATCCAGTACAGGCTGCTGCATGAATATGGCGCTTCTGTTCAATTCAATACCCTGCCTTTCTACAAAGCCTGCTGGCTTACGTCGAAAGATCAAAAAAAGCTGGAAGACTTTGCCCGTTATAAGTTGGGCAATACCGGCGAAGATAAAGATGGTCACATGGTGTACCTGGCGCAAAGCGAATGGTTCTTAAATACCGAGCGGCAAAACAATCCTGATATTGAGTTTCATTTTACGAGTGAGGTGCACAAGTAGTGCATTTTTATTCTGAACCTCATACCAAAAGTATACCCTTCGTTTTTCCAACTAAGTGAAGTTATTATTTGCCGGATATACTTCACGCATGAGAAGCTCATGGAAAAAATATTCCTGACATAATTGAAGTGATATAGAACTGAATGATATATATTCGTTTCGTCTAAATTAGCTTTATGAAAATTTTCACCCTTACAACCTTATTAGTTTTTGCATGTATTTTTCCATCAGATATTCTTTACTCTCAAACCAATAACTGGACCTGGGTAAAGGGAGATAATATAGGGACTACGCCTCCATTCAACACCCTCGCTCCGATCTATGGCATTAAAGGTGTTGCCTCCAATACCAATTCACCCGGGCAAAGGGAGGAAGCGGTAACATGGACTGACAACTCCGGCAACCTCTGGCTGTTTGGCGGGTATACCGATTATGGCAGCTGGGAAAATTACAATGATCTCTGGAAATATAATATAGCCGCAAACCAATGGACATGGGTAAGTGGCGACAGTACACCGAATGCAGCCGGTGTTTTTGGAACGATGGGTGTTGCCGCCGCTTCTAATAAGCCAGCAGCCAGGGCGAAGGCTGTGGGCTGGACAGACCTTTCAGGCAACCTGTGGCTGTGGGGCGGTGCAGATTCAATCCTGTCGCATGCCAGCTTTAATGACCTGTGGAAGTATAACACTGCCACAAATGAATGGACATGGATGCATGGGGACAGTTTAAGCGGCCAAAGGTCAACGTATAATACATTAGGTGTTCCTAATGCCACATGCAGACCAGGTGTAAGGATGTCAGCATTTACCTGTACCGATACCGCAGGTAACCTGTGGCTGTTCGGCGGCATCGGAAGAATTACATCGGGGATTGGGGAGTTAAATGAACTTTGGAAATACAACCCTTCCACCAACCAATGGACGCAGATGAGAGGCAGCCAGAGCCAGATATGGATCCCGGGAAATTACGGCAGCAAGGGCATACCCTCGCCGTCAACAATGCCCGGTTCCAGGTATAGTGGGGTAGCCTGGATAGACAACTCGAATAATATTTGGGTTTTTGGAGGTTATGGAAGGGGGCATCACCCCGATACGTATGTTTATGGCAAATTGAATGATTTATGGAAGTATAACATAACCACGAACCAATGGACCTGGATGAAAGGTGATAGCTCAGTTAATGCAGGTTACATTTATGGTATAAAAGGTGTTGCTGATGCTGCCAATAAACCCGGTTCCAGGGAAGGGGGAATGGGATGGAAAGACAATGCAGGTGATATATGGCTCTTTGCAGGCAGAAGCAGTTTTAATGGTAGTTATTATAATGACTTGTGGAAATATAGCGTTGTTGCCAATCAATGGACGTGGGTAAAAGGCGATAGTACCCGTGGTGAAAGTGCTGTGTATGGCACTATGGGTGTTCCGGATATCGCCAATAAACCGGGCGCCCGGGAGGTTGCATCGAACTGGACAGATTTAGCCGGCAATTTCTGGTTGTTTGCAGGCGGCGGATATTCACAATATGGAGATGAGCTATGGACATTTAATCCGTCCACTGCTTTCCCTGTTCATCTTCTCACCTTCGCCGGTAAACTTCGGGACAAAATAGTTAACCTGCAATGGATAGTTGACAACGAGCAAAACTTCTCTCACTACGAAGTGGAAAGAGGCACCAACAGCAGGGAGTTTAGCAGAATAGGAAGTGTAAAATCGCAAGGTCAAAGTGGTAAGAATGGATACACTTACGATGATCATGGCATCGCTCAATTATCATTTGTCAATTCATTCTTTTATCGCCTCAAAATGATCGACAAAGATGGTTCATTCACTTACAGTAATATTGTCAATATAAAACTGTCAAACAATAATGGTTTCTCCATTTATCCAAATCCTGCCACGTCATCTGTACAATTGCAGTTCGATAAAAATATTCATGGCAAATCGACTGTTTTAGTAGCTGATATAAGCGGCAAAATAGTTGTGAAAAAGGAGATGGATGTTGATGGGAATATAATTCCCCTCTATACAGGCAAACTACCTGGAGGCAACTATACTGTAAAGGTGCTGGCAGGAGGTGAAGAGACAGTACAAAAGCTGGTTATCATCCTTTCCAGCACATTGGGATCCTAAGCTTAGAATTCCACGTGGACAAGTTGTCGC
>JADMIO011385355.1_pt1 | contig 40364 bp, 36 predicted proteins | sample 8958161 | NCBI WGS metagenome assembly JADMIO01 (sample SAMN16585339, study PRJNA669376) | soil metagenome | isolation source: Crop rotation soil | place: USA: Cullars Rotation, Alabama | collected 2011
CGCGACAACTTGTCCACGTGGAATTCTAAGCTTAGGATCCCAATGTGCTGGAAAGGCGCCAGCCTTTCACCGTCGGCGAGTGCCAGCGCCAGCGTCAGCCCGTCTGCGTCCGTCAGCCCGAGCCTGTCCCCATCCGGCTCGGCGTCACCATCGGCTTCGGCTAGCCCGTCTGTATCGCCCAGCAGCAGCGCGTCGCGTTCGCTTAGCCCCAGCGCGAGTGTGTCGCCGTCGGCGTCGCTGTCCCCGTCGTCCAGTGCCAGCGCGGGCGGTTCCAGCGTTAGCCCTTCGGCCAGCGTCAGCCCCAGCGTTTCGCCGTCCGCGAGTGCCAGCCGCAGCGTCAGCCCATCGATCTCGCCATCGTCAAGCGCCAGCCGCTCACTCTCGCCGTCGGCCAGCCTGTCACCCAGCGCCAGTGTCAGCCCCAGCGTCTCACCCAGCGCGTCGGTTTCGCCGTCGTCGAGCGCCAGTAAATCTGTCAGCCCGAGCGCGTCCACGTCACCGAGCGCGTCGGCCAGCGCGTCACAGTCGCCCAGCGGGTCAACCAGCCCAAGCGCCAGCGCTTCCCGCTCGGCGTCACCGTCGGCCAGCACCAGCCCGTCCAGCAGCGCTTCGGCTAGTGCCAGCCCGAGCGTGCAGGCGGTCTTGCTCAACTACGGCACCATCACCAGCCCGTCCGCCGCTGGCGCACTGGAAGCGCCCAGCCTATTCGGCCTCATTACGTCGCCGCGCCTTGTCGGCACGCTCAAAGGGTAGGTCTCTCATGCCACTCGCTAACGCAGTTCAATACGCCCGCAAGCGCGCGCAAGTCATCACCTGGACGGACGAGGACGGCAACGCCATCGACCTGACCGGAGCCACGCTGCGCGGGATCAAGGTCGCGGAGGACGGCACCGAAACGTCGATCACCGGCACACTGGCGCTGGTGACGGCAGCCAGCGGCGTGTTCTCCTGGACCTACTCCGAAGCCGACGTGGCCACGCCCGGCGACTACATGGCGCAGTTCGTGGCCGTCTACGGCGACCACCTGCCGGAGATTTCTTACCGCCATTCCTGGCGCGTGTTCCCCAGCTTCAACTTCGCGCTGATTAGCCCCAGCATCAGCCCATCGGCGTCGGTTAGCCCAAGTGCCAGCCCGTCGGCGTCCCTTAGCCCGAGCGCCAGCGCATGACCCAGATTTCGCCAGCGGTTATCGAGCGCTGGATGGCTGGTGGTTTGTGGAACGCAATCAAAGCCCGCGCGGATGCTGCGCGCCTATCCAGTGCCGGCGGCTGGCGCGATTGGCTGCGTGCCAACTTCCCCAACTACGTGCGCGCTGATTTTGCCCAGCGGCATGTTGACCTGTGGGATTGGGTTTGGTCTATCCAAAAGGGCAGCCGCCCGCGCCCCTTCGTGGGGCTGTGGCCGCGCGGCGGCGGCAAGTCTACCAGCGCCGAGCTAGCGACAACGGCGCTGGGCCTGCGCCAGATGCGCAGCTACGCCTTGTACGTGTGCGAGACCCAGGAACAGGCTGACAAGCACGTAGCGACTATCGCCAGCCAGCTTGAAGCCATCGGCGTTGAACGAGCTGTTAACAAGTATGGCAGTTCGCGCGGCTGGCGGCGCAATCGCCTGTGGACGGCGACCGGGTTTGTGGTGGATGCGCTGGGCCTCGACACGGCCAGCCGTGGCTTGAAGGTAGACGATAAGCGGCCCGACCTGATTGTGCTGGATGACATCGACGGGCTGCACGATACCAAAGACGCCACCGACAAGAAGCAAGAAACGCTGACCCAGACGGTGCTGCCTACCGGCACGGGTGACTGCGCGGTGCTGGCGGTGCAGAACATGGTTCATCGCGACAGTATTTTTGAACGGCTGACCAAGCAGCCCGCGCCGTTCCTGGTTGACCGCATCTTGTCAGGCCCGTTTATGGCGCTGGTTGGCTTCAGCTATGACTACGATCCGGCCACTGAGCGTTACCGAGTGCTGGGCGGCGTGCCCACCTGGGCGGGACAGTCAGCCCAGGACTGCGAGAACGCCATAAACACCGGCGGCATTATCGCCTTCAAGCGCGAAAGCCAGCACGACTTGGGCGATGCAGAGGGCGCGCTGTGGCAAAGCGCGAATATCGAGAAGCACCGCGTGGCCGTTGCGCCCGAGCTGGTGCGCGTGGTGGTGGCGCTAGACCCATCGGCCACATCGAACAAGACCAGTGATGAGTGCGGCATAGTGGTGGCTGGCAAGGGGCGTGACGATCACGCCTACGTCCTGGCCGACCTGTCCGAAATCAACACGCCGTCGGGCTGGGCGCGCACGGGACTAGAGGCGTTCCGGCGCTACCTGGCTGACCACATCTACGGCGAAGGCAACAACGGCGGCGAGATGGTCGAGACGGTGCTGCGGCTGGTGGGGAAAGAGTTGGGGATTAGCTTTGCCTATTCGATGGTGTGGGCCAGCCGGGGCAAGGAAACGCGCGCCGAACCGTCCAGCACCTTGTATTCCGAAGGGCGTGTGCATCACGTCGGCGCGCTGCCCATGCTGGAAAGTGAAATGTGTAATTGGGTGCCAAACAAAGGCAAAAGCCCTAACCGCGTGGACGCCCTGGTGTGGGCCATCACAGCGCTAGACGTTCCAAGCGCAACTGGTTTGATTGCATGGTGACAACATGACTATATTTGACAACCTCCTGGCCCGCTTCGGTTACAGCAAGGCCCAGCCGACCCCGCCGTCTGACCTGCTGGCGATTGGCGAAGGCTACAAGTGGGAGATGCCCGACGCGACGATAGCCGAGCGGCAGGGCAAGCTCTACGCCATGTCCACCTGGGTCTCGACGGCGATTGACCGCGTAGCCGAGATTGGCAGCGCCGCCCAACTCAGCGTCTTCAAGACCGGCGCGCTGGAAGACAGCGACGCCGACGACGAAGACCTGACCAACCACCCGCTTGAATTGCTGCTGCGGCGGCCCAACCCCAGCCAGAGCGGCGGCGAGTTCATGCGCGACGTGCTGTCGTGGCGCAAGGCCACCGGCAACGCCTATATTTTCAAGAACACGCCCAACGAGACGACCGCGCCGAGCGAGTTGTGGGTGGTGCCCAGCACCATGATCGTGCCAGTGCCCGACGGCCGCAGCTACATCAGCGGCTACAAGTTCACGCCGCCCAACCAGCAGGCCATCGCTTTGCTGCCGTGGGAGATCATCCACCTAAAGTCGTTCAACCCCCTCAACCCCTTCGTGGGCCTATCCGACTTGCAGTCACTGGCGCTGGACGCCTACGCCGACGTGGAACAGCAGAAGTGGAACCTGAACCTGTTTGGCAAGAACAACGGCAAGTTCCCCGGCATCATTGCTTTCAAGCATCTGGTAGCCCCCGACGAATGGGAGAAGCTGCTGCGCCAGCGGGACGAAGAATGGGGCGGCACCAACCGGCCCGGCGTGATGATGCTGCGCGGCGTGGGCGACCTGGTGCAGTACATCCCGGCCAGCGCCACGCAGAAGGATATGGAATTCCTGGCCGGCCGGGGCTTCACGAAGGAGGAGATATTCGGCAAGCTCGCGCCGGGGCTGGCGTCCATCCTGGCCGTCAACGCCACGGAGGCCAACGCCATCGCGGGCAAGGCCACGCTGATTGAGTTTGGTGTGTGGCCCATGCTGGAACAGTTGGCGCAGAAACTGACCGCCGAGCTGCTGCCGCTGTATGGCGATGGGCTGGTGGCGCGCTTCGATGACATGCGCCAAACCAACCGCATCCTGGATTTGCAGGAACAGGAAGCCTACGAGCGCACGCACACCGTCAACGAAGTCCGCGCCGAATACTACGGCGACGACCCGCTATACCTGGACAAGTCCCAGGTCGAGAACATGGCCGCCGAAGAAGCCCAGACCGAAGAGCGCAACACGCAAGCCATCGCTATGCTAAACAAGCCCGCGAAGGCCGAGCCGGTGACCAGCGAAAAGCCCAGCCAGGAGCTTGACCCGCGCGGCCTGATGTTCGTGGCGCAGATCGGCCCGGCCACGCCGCTGCCAGGTGAGAAGAAGCCCGCCCCGCCGCCCATCATGCCGCCCATGCAGCAGCAGCCCGGCGACGCTGGCAGCGAACCGCCCGCGCCCAACGACGGGCAGGCCGAAGAACTGGCGAAGTGGGAGAAGTTCGTCCTGGCGCGGCTGGGCAAGGCCGGCGCGCGTGAGTTCGAGCCGCGCACCCTGCCGATGATGCAGGCGGCGCGCATCACCGCCGCGCTGAAGGCGGCCGACACGGCTGACGATGTGCGCGCCGTGTTCCGCCGCGAGCGCGAGACGCCCGACCTGCTGGAAGTGGGCCGACGGCTGACGGCGGCGATTGAACGAGTTACGGAAAGGCTGTAAATGGCCAACGCAACGATTACCTTTACTCTCAAACGGCGGCCGTGGTATCGGCGCATCTGGCTTGTGCCTAAGTGCTGGCTAGGCAATTACCGCATCTTGCGCAAGACGAACGGGCGCTGGGCGAGTGCCTATGTGGGTTTGCGGCTGGCGCTGCTGCTTGTCCCGGCCCGTATCAAGATTGGCAAGCGGGAATACAACCTGTGGCCATGAACCCCCGCGCCGCCCTGCGTGACCTGTTAGCATTGGCCCGCCAGTGGCAGGTAGCCGCCTTCAAAGCGCGCGACCCCGGCCAGGCCGACAAGCGCCGCGCCGAAGACAAACTGGCGGCGCTGCTGCGCGGCTACTTTGCGCTGCTGGCCAAACAGGCGGCGGCCAAGCTGCACGCCAACCCGCCCAAGCAGAAAGCGGCGCGGGAGTGGTGGGACGAAGATGAGTTCTACGAAGATGACGACTTCTTCGCCGCGCTGCTGAAGCTGCTGCTGGCGGCGCAGGCGGCCGGGGCGCTGCAACTGAAGGACATGCTGGGCCTGGACTTGAACCTGACCAGCGTCAACAAAGAAGCTGCCGCTGCGGCGCGTGACTACACCTTTGACTTAATAAAGGGGCTAACCGACACCAGCCGCGACGTGCTGCGCGACGTGATTGCGGAGTTTGTCGAGACGCCCGGTATGACGCTGGCCGACGTGATTGAACGTCTGCCGTTTGACGAACAGCGGGCGGCGCTGGTGGCCACCACCGAGATCACCCGCGCCTATGCCACCGGGCAGGCCGCCGCCGGGGACGCGTTGAAAGAACAGTTCCCGGACGTGCGCGTGATCAAGACGTGGTTTACGGATAACGACGATAGGGTGTGTCCTATCTGTGGGCCGCTAAATGACGTTGAAGTAGAAGGGGATGAATTGTTCGGCGGAGAATTTGACGGGCCGCCCGCCCATCCGGGCTGCCGGTGCTGGGTGAGTTATAGGACGCGCATCTAATGGCTGATGTCTCAATCAACGTTACCGGCCTCGACAAGCTGCTGGCCGCCTTCGAGAAATTCCCGGATGAAGTGGCCCGCTACCTGGAATCCGCCGGGCGCGAAGCCGCCGAAGAAGTGCTGGACACCACCGGCCTGCGCGCCTACCCGCCGGCTGGCGCTGGCAACAGCCCGCCCACCCCTTACTACGTGCGCGGGCAAGGCACGCAGTACGCCAGCTACAACGACGGGCGCAGCGAACGCTTTGGGACGCAGTTCTACGTGGAGCCGAAGGACTTTGTGACCACCATCGGCAACCGCGCCAGCTATGCCAAGTATCTAGCGGGCGAAGAACAGGCGGGCCACATGGGCGCGATTGGCTGGCGCAAGCTGCTGGAAGTGGCGATTGAGAAGCAGCCCGCGCTGGCGGCAATCTATCAGGGCTGGGTCGATAAGGCTATCAAGGATTTGGGGCTAAGCTAATGGAAGTCTCACCGCCGTACACCGTAGGCAAGATCGCGCAACTCAGCACCGCCGCACCGCCCGCCCCATCGTCGGCGCTGGCCGACCGGGAGTTTGCGCTAGAAATCCGCAAGGGGCTGCTGATTATCATGCGCGCCTGTATGCGCCGCTTCAAGCTGACGTGGGCTGATTTCCTGCCGAATGGGATGGCGGTGGTGGAAGCCGAACAGTAGGCATTGACGCCGAGGGCGAAAAGCCCTAAGATTGTAATCACAAGTGCGGCGTCGTGGCGCGCGGCCACGGGATGTTTGCAAAGCCATCCTGCCCACCGGTCAGTATCGCCGCGAACGTAATCTGACCCGCACTCGCACAACCTAAACAGCCCTGGCCCCGCGCGGCCCTGGCATAAGTCCCCAACGCGCTCCCAATGGCTCGCGTCCGTAAACACGGATGCGGGCCGTTTTTGTTTTACCCCGCCCCAAGTGGGCATGTCCGAGCAAGACAACCCCACAACTGAAAAAGCCGGTGCCCGCCACAACGCGGCGGATATGCGCCGCCTGGCCGACATTCACGCTGCCGCTGGCACCATTCAGCAGGCCGCGCTCGATTTGGGCCATACCGTGCCCGTCGAAGTGCAAACCATCGGCACCAAAGCCGGTGACATCCCTGACGCTGCCGAGCCTGCCGCCATCTTTGGCGTCGTCAAGGCCGCCGGCGATTGGGAAATTGACGTTCTCGCCAACCCCTACGGCGGCCCCAACAACGGCCGCGACAGCGACGGCGAATACTTTGCCCCTGATACCGCGTTTCACGAAACGCATATCCCCTACCCCCCGGCAGTTTATTACCACGGTTACGGCGACGACAAGCGCCCGATGGGGATGCCCGCCTTCATCGGCAAGACCATCAAGCGCTGGGTGGACGGGCGCGGCGTCTGGTATCGCGTCGCGCTCGACCGCTCCAACCAGTTCGCCAAGCGCGTCTGGGAGGCCGCCCAGCGCGGCGTCGCCCGCGCCTCGTCAGGCGTGGTGCTGGCCAGCCATCGGGTAGACCGCGCCACCGGCAAGATCACGAGCTGGATGAACGGCGAGATTTCCATATTTGAGACAGACACCGGCAAGCGCCCCGCCAACGGTTACGCCGTGGCAATCCCCGCGCTCAAAGCCGTGTTTGACCAGGCCGGTTTGACCCTGCCTGTTGACCTGGATCACGACGCGACGCCACAGACGGACACCACAGGGGCCGCCGGCCCGGTTGCCGTAGCGCATCGCCCTGCAACCGAGAAAGCTGCTACGGAGATAACGAACATGGACGAGAAGGAATTGCTGGCGTTGCTGGATAAGCGCGACGCCGAGAAGAAGGCGCAGGAGGCCATCGAGGCCGAGCGCACCGCCAAAGAGCAGGAACGCATCGACAACGCCGTCAAGGCCGCCCTGGAAGCGCAGAAGACCGCGTACGCCAAGAACGGACGCCTGCCGATGGGCCAGCCCGCGCCGGCCGTGGCGCACTTCGCTCACACCAGCAAGTACGACGGGCTGAGTGTGGACGACCTGGGCTTTGCGGCCGTGGTGCTGGGTGCCGCCAAGAGCGAGCGTCCCCATTTGCCCGGTGTTAGCGATGCCATGCTGCAAGCCCTGGCGATCAAGGCGGCCGAAGACAAGACCGTCATCAAGCGCCGCGACGGCACCGATGTGCCGCTGGGCGACATGGGCCGCCAGGCGCTCAAGGCGTTTGGCCTGGAGCCCGCCGACGTGCTGAACGCCAACAAGGCCAACGAACTCGACTACTCAACTCAGGCCGGGTTCGGCGACGAATGGGTGGGCGTGCAGTATTCCAACCGCCTGTGGGAAGCCATCCGCTTCGGCACCTTCGTGCTCGATGAGATGCCCAGCGTGGAAGTGCCAGACGGCGCGGAGAGCATCGTCGTGGCCGTGCAGGGCGCTGACCCGACCTGGTACAAGATTGCCCAGACCACCGACAACAACGCCACGACCGGCATCCCCGATGCGACTGTGACCGCCTCGAAGGTAGCGACCACCAGCAAGACCCTTTCGGTGGCCAAGCTCGGCGCGCGCGTGCTGTATACGGGCGAACTGGTGGAAGACAGCTTCATTCCGTGGGCCGCGCAGGTCCGCAAGCAGGTCGAGACTTCGGGTTCCGAAACGCTGGAAAACGTCATCATCAACGGCGATACCGAGGCCGCCAACTCGACCAACATCAACGCCATCGACACCACCCCCTCGGCGTCGGACATCTTCATGGTGCTGAACGGCTTTCGCAAGCTGGCCCTGGTGACCAACACCGCCAACTCGCGCAGCGCCGCCGGCTCACTGGCCGACACCGACTACCTGGCGACTGTCAAGCTCATGGGGCCGGCCGGCAAGAATGCCCGCGACAAGAGCAAGGTGTTCTTCCTCCCCGATATGAACACCTACTGGAAGTCGCTCGAGCTTTCCAACCTGAAGAGCATCCAATCGTTCACCAACTCGACCATCGAAGACGGCGAGCTGGTGAAGATTTGGGGCTACCGCGTGCGCCCGTCGGGCTTCATGCACGCCGCCAGCGCCAAACTCATGGCGAACTCGGCCGGCAAGATCGACGGCGACACCGACAGCAACAACACGCTCGGCGCCATCCTGGCCGTGCGGCCGGATCAGTGGCTGTTCGGCTACAAGCGCCGTTTCACCATTGAGACCACGCGCTACGCGCGCTCGGACAGCTACGAAATCACGGCCCTGGCCCGCGTTGGCATGGTCAACCGCGACACCGAGGCGAGCGCGATCACCTACAACGTCGGCGTGTAAGCGCCATAGCGGGATGAGTTGGGGGCGGCTTGTACAGCGCCCCCATTTCCCGAAGGAGTTAGGCGCATGAATAGAGAGTTTACCCGCCGCTTCATCCTGCAAGGGGTCGAGACCGGCGGCGTCATCGTTGGGGCGCAGACTAGCGGCGAAGGCACCAACGCGGACGTTGGCGGGCTGTCGCGGCTGGGCATTCAAGTGTCGTATGTCGCGCTGGCGTCGGCGAGTGTCTCGCCCTCGTCCAGCGCGTCGGCGTCGGCGTCACCGTCGGCGAGTGTCTCGCCTTCGGCCAGCGTCAGCCCCAGCGCCAGCCAGTCGCTGTCGCCATCGGCCAGCACGTCCAAATCGCCGTCGGCGTCTACATCCCAAAGCCAGTCACTAAGCCGGTCACCGTCGGCCAGCGTTTCGCCCTCCGGCAGCAAGTCGCCGTCGGCCAGCGCCTCGGCCAGCGTGTCCCCGTCCGGCTCGGTCAGCACCAGCCCGTCGGCGTCTGTGTCGCCGTCGGCGTCGGTCAGCCCATCCGGCTCGGCCAGCCCATCGGCCAGCCAAAGCGCGGCCCCGAGTGGTTCCAGCGGCACGGTGCTGTTTGAGACCACCATCGACGGCCAGACCTGGCTGCCGCTGCCCATGACGCCCATCGCGGGCGGTTCCACGGCAACATCCACCATCGCCCCCGGTATCTGGCTGGCGTCGGTCGCCGGCCTGGCGCTGGTGCGCGCGCGCCTGATCGGCACCGTCACCGGCGCGGTCACGGTCGTCGGCTACGGCACCACGGCAAGCACCTAATGCCAGCCGTCAAGTTTTTGCGCGACTTCCGCGGTGTCAACACCAACGAAGTCTTTTATCAAGCCGGGGAAGTGGTTACGCTGGAAGACGGACAGGCGGCCGGCGTTATCGCCGAAGGGGCCGCCGTCCGTTTGGACGGACACACTTCCCCGCCCCTGAGTGGGCCGGTTGACGAACCCGCCGGCCCAACTCCGGGTGAAGCAACTGTCACCATCGCGGGGCGTGCCGATAGTGCCCCCACCGTCACCATCACCGGCCCGATAACAGACGTGGTGCTGACGAATGAAACAACGGGCGAAGTACACAAACCCACCGCCCGCAAGCGTGCCAGCAAGAAAGCCGCCAAGCCGTGACGCTGCTGAACGCCTACGCGACGGTGGCCGAGTTCAAGGCCCAGCCGGACATCACCAGCGACAAGGCTGGCGATGACGTGTTCATCGAAGACCTGCTGACCCGTTCGTCGCGCGAGTTCGACGGCGACACCGGCCACTGGTTCTACGCCTACACCCAGACACGGCGGTATGACCTGCCGCGCGGGCGCGAGCTGAAACTGAACACGCCGCTGCTGACCGTCACCAGCCTGACCAACGGCGATGGCACGGTTTTGACGACCGCTGAGTATGACCTGTGGCCCTACAACGGGCCGCACCGCACCAGCGTGCGCCTGAAGGTCAGCGGCGGCGCAATCTGGCTGCCCAGCGCGGCCGGCGACTGTGAAGGCGTGATCGAAGTAACCGGGACGTGGGGCTACGTGAACCGCAGCGCCACCGACCCCGAGAGCGCCGCCGTTATCTACAACAGCAAGAGCGCCGTGCTGGCGCTGGCCCTGGCGCTGTACCGCAAACGCTACGGCCAAGCGGCCAGCGGCGGCGTGGCGACGGTAACCGGCGCGGGCGTGGTCATCACGCCCCGCGACAAAAGCCCGGAGTATTGGGCGCTGGTGCAGAACTACCGGCGGATGCTGTAGATGGCCCTGTCGCCGGTCGCCCTGTCCGAAAGCATCGCCGCGCTGGACGTGCGCGGCCTGACGCTGTTCACGCTGGCGCAGGTGCCGCAGGCGCTGGACGAGCGCAAGTGCCCGCAGGTCTACCCGGTGCCCGAGAACTTCCTGATCCTGGAAGACAGCCAGCAGATCACCTTCGGGGAGCGCGGCCTGTGGCAGCACACCTACCTGGTGACCTACCGCTACGTGCAGGCCCCCGTCGGCCAAGAACGGGGCCTATCCAAAATCCTACCGGGCAAAGCTGCCGGCTACGCCCGTTTCATCCAGGCCATCACCCGCAATGCGCAGCTACTCGGCGCGGCGCAGGTGAAGCCGGCCAACACGCCCGAGTGGGGAGTGCTGCAAGACCCCAGCGGGCAGCAGTTTGAAGCAGCCGACCTGGCGCTGCGTGTCATTGAGTTTTCCGCTGACTAGGAGCATAGACCATGCCGCAAACTTCTACGGCCATGAATACGGTCAACGCTGTGGTGGAAGTTTCCGCCGACGGCCTGACCTGGACGAACATTTCCGGCTCGACCAACAAGGTCGATGTCGCCCCCCAGACCGTTGATAGCGGCATGGCGGCGACGCTGGAAGGCAACTACAAAATTACCACCTCGGGCAAGATCAACCCGGTCGATGTGACCGTGACGATCCTGTACACCGAGACGGCCGGCGAGGCCGCCGCCCTGCTGGAAACCCAGCGCGGCGTGACGCCCCCGTCGATCTTCTTCCGCTACACGCCCGGCGGCTACAACGGCAACTACCGCTACAAGGCCGCCAACTCGACCGGCAACACCGTGGCCGCGCGCATCACCGAGTTCCCGACCGTGAGCGTGGACGCCGGCAACGGCGGGCCGCAGATGATGACCTTCAAGCTGCAAGCCACTCAGCTCGTGCGCGAAGCCGCCACGCCTAGCCCGTCGGCCAGCCTGTCGCCGTCGGCCAGCCTGAGCGCCTAACGCATGGGGCGCGTCATCACCAGCCCGGTCAAACGGTGGCCGGGCACGGTTACGCTGGCAGAGCCGCTAAACGTTATGCAGTTTATCGCCTGGAAGGACGCGCTGAAAGGCGCGCCCGACCTGGCGGTGGACTACGACCGCTACTGTGCGGCCCTGCTGCCAGGGGTGTGCGCCTGTGTCGAGAAGTGGGGACTGGAAGGTCTCGGGCAACTCTCCCCCGAGACCTTCCCGTACACCCCCCGCGCGGAAGCCGATGAACTGCTGGCCTGGCTGGTGCGCGACATTCGGCGCGTAGTGGCCGGGATCGACACACCTGACCCAAACTCGCCGCCGCCGTCTACGACTGGTTAGTAGGCGGCGGGACAGACGATACCAAAGGCCCCATGCCGCCCGAGATTGAACTCGGGCAGCTAATCAGTCGCTTTGGGGCGCAGGCGGTGTATGGGCGCACACTCGGTATCGGCGAAATGCGCCGCATTGGTTTAGCCGAGCGGGTCGCGTTTGTCTGCCGCAAATGGCTGTCGCCAACGAGCGGCCAGTGGTTTGCCGCACACCCGGAAGATAACGTGCTGCTTGCCTGGGCAGTAGAGGCCTATAAGCATGGCTGATGTCAAAATCAACGTCGTGGCCGAAGTCGGCCAGGCCGTTAGCGACCTGCAAAAGGTTGATGAAAGCCTGGGGGGCATGGGCAAGGCGGGCAAATCCGCCGGCCTTTCGCTTACCGATCTAAAGAGCGGCCTCGACCTGGCGATGGGCGCCGTCAAGGCGGTGCAGGCGGCCGTCCAGAGCGTCATCGACCCGACCATCGAATATGCCGCGCAGGTGCGCACGCTGGGCCGCACGATTGGCGCGACCGCTGAAGAAAGCTCCAAGCTTATTCAGGCCGCCGATGATGTCGGCATCAGCGCCGAAACCCTGCAAGGGGCGCTGCAAGCCGCCATTCGCAAGGGCGTCGAGCCGACCATCGAAGGCATCGGCGAGCTGGCCGACGAGTACAACTCCATTCAAGACCCAATCGAGCGCACGAAGTTCCTGATGGATAACTTCGGGCGTTCGGGCGCGGCCCTGGCCCCGCTGATGGAACAGGGCGCAGAAGGCATCGCCGCCGCTGGCGAAGAAGCTGAGAAGTTTGGTTTGATACTCAGCGGCGATGGCGTGCAGGCGGCCCGCGACTACGAAATCGCTATCGACAACGTTGAAGATAGCCTGATGGGCTTGAAGATCGCGGCGGGCCAGGCGGCCTTGCCGATTGTTAGCAGCCTGGCTGACGGCCTCACCACCCAAATCCAACTAACTCGCACCTGGAACGAAGCCGTCAAACTCGGCATTGTGACCGAGAAGGATTGGGCGGAAACCCACCACGCCATCGCCGCCGGTTTCCTGACTGAGGGGCAGGTGTTGGAACGGCTGAATGACGAGATCGCCCAGCATCAACTAGAAGTCACCAGCCTAGACCCTGTTTGGGAACGCAATCAGCAGCAGGTAGAAGCCAACACCGCCGCCGCCCAGACCTACACCAACGAACTCTATTTCCAAAGCGTTGGCCTGGACGAGACCGGCAATTCGTTGGAGCTGACCGCCGACGCATACGACGCCACCGCCGCCGCGACAGCCCGCGCCGAAGCCGCCGCCAGCCGCCTCAACATGATTATGGGCGGCGCAATCGACAACGAGCTAGCCAGCTACGAACAAAGCCAGGCCGACATCGAAGCGCAGATCGCCGAGACGCGCGCGGAGCTAGAGAAGTACACCAATCTCAGCGGCCAAACCGTCACCGTCATCACCGACACGGAAGAAGCGCAACGCAACCTGACGATTGCGATGGCGGCGCAGGAAACGGCGGCGGGCACGCTGGCTGAAGCCCAGCAGAAGCTATCCGAGAACACCGACCCCGAAAAGCAGCTTCAGCTTGAAGCCGCTGTGGCCCGCGCGCAGGGTGCGCTTATCAACGCGCAGGGCCAAGTCGGCGAGTGGAACGCCACCCTGGACGAAAGCGGCAATACCTACGTTACCGACTACACCACCCGTATCAATGAGATTACGGGCGAACTGTACACGTTGGAGGAAGCCGCTGCCGCCAATGCCGCTGCGCACGAAGAAGCCACAGAAAAAATCTTGTATGGCTATATCCAACAGGCGCTAGCCGTTGACGGCCTAAGCCTGGATGAAATCCATGCGTTGACCGCTATCGGGGAACAGTGGGGGCTATTGAAGGAAGGCACCACCACGGCGGTTGACGGCATCCTAGAAGCCGCCGACGGGCTAGCCAATGGGAACAGCCTGCCAGAATTTATGAACCAGGTCAACGGTGTGCGCGACGCCATCCTGGGCGTGCCCACCGACATAACCACCACCTTCCACGTCAACGTCGATGGGCAGACGCCCAGCTACGCCGGGCCGCATGGCGGCAACGCCAACGCCTTCGCGGACGGCGGCAACTACGGCCCCGGCCCTATTCTCGTCGGCGAAGAAGGCCCGGAAATCCTTTACCCGCGCGGCAGCGGCTACGTGCAGAACAACACCGATATGCGCGACATGCTGGAAGCCCTGCAAGCCATCGCGCGCAACGGCACGGGCGGCGGCGGCAACACCTACGTGGTCAACGGCACCTACGCTAATCAGGACGGCGGCACGGTGGCGCAGGAATTGGCCCTGATGGATCGGCTGTACCGCTAAGCATGGCGACCACTATCGAAGCCATCGTAGCCGGCACCGCCTACAGCCTGACGGACGAAGCGCCGTTCTGGGTGGAAAGCGTCAACCCCGGCATGGCCCCCGGTCACTTGCTGGAAAGCCGGGGCGCCGAGCAGCACGGCAGCACCGTGGACGGCTTCCGGCTGGACCCGCGCAATCTCGAGCTAGTGCTGGGCTTCCAGGGCACCGACACGGAGCTGTACGCCGCCCGCGCCCAACTGCTGCGCATCTTCCAGCGGCGCGCCGACCCGGTGCTGCTGCGCTTCACCTTTGACGACGGCAGCGTCCGCCAGATCGACGGCCATCTGGCCAGAGGCTTAGAGTTCTTCCGCGACAGCCGCGACCACGACAACATGCGCTGCCCCGTCATTCTGCGCTGCGGTGACCCGTCATTCTATGACCCGACGGTGGAGGCGCTGACCTTCTCGCTGGGCGGCGGTTCGGCCAGCTTCACCGTGCCCACGGAAGTGCCAACCGCTATCGGTGCGTCGGTAATCGACACTTCGCTGGCGGTGACCTACGAAGGTGACTGGCGCAGTTCGCCGCACCTTATCCGCATCACCGGGCCGATTTCAGATTTTACGATAACGAACGAAGCCACCGGCGACATGATCGCCGCCAAAACCGGCGTGACCATCGCGGCTGGCCGTTATGTTGATATTGACTGCCGCTACGGCACCGTCAGCGCCGTCTTTGATGACGACACCGACTGGATTGCTAACCTGGATGACGGCGACGATTTGACCGTCTTTCATCTGGCCCCTGACCCCGACGCGGGCGATGGCATCAACACCCTCTCGGTTACGGGGACGAGCGTGACCGCCGCGACCAAAGTTGAAATCGCGTTTTACAAACGCTACCTGGGATTTTAGGAGTAAGCCATGACGCAAGACAGCGCATTTTGGACAACGGGCGGCGCGGGCGATGGGACTGATACCTACACCCGTTCCGATTGGAGCAACTTCCTAAAGGTGTTGGCCGCCTGCCTGGATGATGAAGGCGTGGCCCCGGCCTATCTAAACGCGCTGGCCCCCTCGACCACCGGCGTAAACAACGCGCGCATCGCCACCGGCGGCGCACTGGTGGACGGCAAGCTGTATTACACCGATGCCAATGTCGATACCGTCATCCCCTCGGCTGTCGGCGGCGGCAATACCCGCATCGACCGGATTGTGCTGCGCGCTGACTGGACTGCCCAGACCGTGCGCGTTACCAAGATCGCGGGCACCGACGCGGCCAGCCCGACCGCGCCCGCCATCACACAATCGTCCGGCACGACCTATGACATCAAACTGTGCCAGGCGTTGGTGAACACGTCGGGCACCGTGACGATCACGGACGAACGCACCTTTGCCCGCCCCGGCGCTATGTCGCTGGCTAATGCGCTGGCTTATTCGTTTGTCAACGCGGCGGGCACGGCCATCAAGCCCGCAGTGCAACTCAACAGCAGCAACCAACTGGTAATCTTTTCGGCCGGCCAGGGCGTGCGCATCATCAACGACGCCCAAGATACGGTGCTATTCGACATCACCGATGCTGGCACCGTTACGCTGAACACTCCTTTGACAGCAGCCAACATTGCCAACCGGACGCGCAAGGAATTTATTCCGGCGCTGTACGGCAACAATGACACGGATGGCGGCGTGTTGACGGCTGGGCAGTTGGGGATTGTCATGCTCGATGCCAAGGTTTGTTCCGCTTTTGGCAGGTGGCAAGTGCCGATGGATTATGTTTCCGGCCTAACCATTGACGCCGTTGTCACCCACCAGATTGCAGGCCCACGGGATATTTACGTGGCGGCCAATCAAGCCTACTCTGCCAAGCTGACCGAGGCTTACACGACCAACAACGACAACGGCGGGACGGGCGCGGTGACGGTGACCCAGAACCTTCTAACAGCCGTAAAGACGATCACGCCCGCCGCCCCTGAAGTTGGCGACTTTTTCCTGCTGACGTTTTCCCGCGACGGTAACAATGCCGGCGACACCGTTAACAGCACGGTCAACGTCCTGGGCTGGCTGGCGTCCTACACCGCTGACAGCTAAATGCCACCCGTCACGCGCCGCGCCTTCCTGAAACTCACCGCCGTGGCTGCCAGCGCCGTGACCTTCGCGCGCCTGATGCCGGGCCGGGCCGTGGCTGCGGTGCGGGCCTGTATCCCATTCCTGGGCATGGAAGTGCCCATGCTGGTGCCTACCGTTATAGGGGGTAACTGTGACCCGCCCATCACGCCGACACTGACCGCCAGCGCCACCCAGACGGCCACGGTGACTCCCAGCGCGACGGTGACGGCTTCCAGCACCCCCACGGCCAGCGCATCGCCCACAGCCACGCCCAGCGCCACGGCGGCGGTTGTTTCGATGCGGACGTGGTTTCCAATGGTGCTGAAGCACCTGCCGGACGGCTAAGATGGAACACCCTAACGCGCGGCTGGTGTTCCGCGACAACAACGGCACACTGCTGGCGCGTTTCAACGACTTCGCCTGGGCCACCGTCCGGCGCGTGGTCAACGGCATTGATACGCTGAAGTTCCAGCTTGACGGCCAGCACCGCCACCTGGACAAGCTGGCCACCGACCGGCTGCAAGTCGAGTATTGGGAACGCGACCCCGATCACGGCCTGGGCTGGCACCGCGAGTTCTCCGGCCACTACCGCGCCGAGAAGGACACCCAACCGGCCAAGCGGCAGACCGTCTGCAAGGCCCAGGGCGACAACGCCCTGCTGGCCCGCCGCATCGTGGCCTGGTACGCCGGATACGCCAATCGCAGCGCCTTTACGTCCGTGCGCGGCGAGACGATCATGAAGACGCTGGTGACCTACAACATCACCGCCGCCGCGCTGGCCGTGAACGGGCGCGACCGGGACGGCACCAACTGGCCGGTGCCCTACATCACCGTGGATGTGCCGGTGCCCAGCCACAGCCCGAGTGCGTCACCCAGCCGTTCACTTTCGCCCTCGGCGTCCACGTCACTTAGCCCCAGCGCCAGCGTGAGTATCAGCCCGTCGGCGAGTATGTCGCCCTCGGCGTCACAGTCACGTTCACCGTCGGCGTCGGCCTCCCCCAGCGCCAGCCAAAGCCGCAGCCCATCGGCCAGCGCCTCGCCGTCGGCGAGTGTCTCGGCCAGTCTCAGCCCGTCCAAGAGTGTCAGCCCATCGGCGTCTAAGTCGCCATCGGCCAGCGTGTCGCCATCCGCGTCAGCCAGCCCCAGCACCGAAGACGGGAACGTGGTGGACTGGTACTGTTCGCGCGTGAACCTGCTGACGACCTTGCAGGCATTGGCGAAGGTGGGCGGCGGCGACTTTGCGCTGGTGAAGTCGGACCTGAACAGCGAAGCGCTGGTGTGGGACTTCCGCTTCTATCCGGGCCAGCTCGGGCGCGACCGCAGCGCGACGCTGACCTTCGCGGTGGGCCGGGGCAACCTGGCCAATCCGGTTTACGAGAAAGACCACACCGACGAAGCGACGGTGGCGATTGTGGGCGGCACCGGCGACAAGTCCGCGCGCGCGGTGGTGGTGCGCACCGGCGACGACTACAGCGCCGCGAACGATATTGAGATGTTCGTCAACGGCATCAACAGCGAGACGACCGGCGGCCTAAACGCGGCCGGCGATAAGCGGCTGGCCGATCACGTCGCGCGGGAACAATTCACCTGTGAACTGCTGGCGACGCCTAACTGCGTCTACGGGCGCGACTTTGCGCTGGGCGACCTGGGCACTGCCGTCAATCCCTTCACCGGCGATACCACCACCGTCAAGATCAACGCCGTCACGATTGATGTGCAGGCCGACGGCCGGCGCGTGGTCAGCGGCGAGGCGGCGACGCCATGACCCTCGACCCGCAGATCGAACGCCTGGCCGACGAAATCCGCGAGCTGCATCAGCGGCTGGACGAAGTTTACTTCTCCGAACGGCCCAACCAGGCGCTTGATACCACCAGCAGCCCGACGTTTGGGAGTGTGCTGCTTAGCACCATCGGCCGCGTCAAAGCCTACACCGGCTCACTGGCCGACGCGGGCGCCGGCAGCGTGCTGCTCACCGGCGAGAACGGCATCTTTGCCATCCGCGAACACAGCGGCAACAATACGCAGGTGGTCCTGGCGGCCTTTGGTGGCGCACCCGTCAGCATGTCCGGGGCGGGCTTCCTGACGCTCTCCAACTCCGGCTCGAACAATTGGAAGTTCTATTTCGACGCCACCGCCTACCGCCTGGTGAACAACACCACCGGCGCAGGCTCCAAGACGTATACGGTGCTGGTGCTGAGCTTCGTGTAGCACGGGGGGTTGACACGGCGAGTCAGGGCGATGTATGATTCTGGCGCTTAGCGTGTACTTGGCCGCCAGTCGCGCCAGTATCCGGTGACGGGGTAAACTGAAAGCATGTGCGGGGCAACCCGCCGACGGGACAAACGGTCCAGCTCCCGACGACTGGCAAAAAGGCGGGAAGGCCCGGCTTACCGGGCTGATCGGGTCTCAAGACGGGTACTGCCTCATCCCACAGCTTCACGGGCGGTTGTTGGCGTCTATGTGGGTGGTGTGGGTCCAGCATCAGTGACCGAATACCGTCCCCGCCCATGACCGACCAAGCCTCTACCCTGACTCCCCCCAGGGCACGCTCAAATGTGGCCGGTGGCCGGCGCTGACCGGCAGCAGCGCCCCGCGTGATCGCACAGTCGTGTGCCACCGGGGCGTTGCTTTTATAACATGCTCCCATAGGTTCAAATCCATTCGGGCGCATAGTTCTAAAGGACTCTTAGCCATAAGGGTCCTTTTCATTTTACCGCGTTGAAATTTTCACGCCAACCGCCGCGACCGGCCTGCGGGCCAGCATTGTTTGAGGAATTGGCCCCGGCGAGGTACAATGCCTTTCGTGCCGGCTCTGTGCCGGCGCCTTCTTCATCCGCACCTTACATCCACTGCTAATACCCTAGCCGGTGCAGGACAAACCTATGCGCATCGTGCTCGACGCGATGGGAAGTGACAACTTTCCCCAGCCTGACGTGGCGGGGGCCGTAATGGCCGCCCGCGAGTATGGCATTGAGGTTGTGCTGGTGGGCGACGAGGCCAAGGTGGGGCCGGCCCTGGCCGCCCAAAACCCCGGCAGCCTGCCCATCAGCATTGTGCACGCGCCGGAAATGCTGACCATGGAAGACAAGGGCATGGCGCTGGCGCTAAAAGCCAAGCGCAAAGACGCTAAGAACTCCATGGCCATTGGCATTGACCTCGTGAAAAAGGGCGAGGCGCAGGCCTTTGTGACGGCGGGCAACACCGGCGCGGCCGGCGCGACGGCCTATTTTCGCCTGGGCACCCTGCCCGGCATTGAGCGCGCGGCGCTGGCCCCGGCCTTCCCAACCCGCACCGGCAGCTGCGTCGTGCTCGATATTGGCGCCAACCCCGACTGCAAGCCTGACAACCTGCTGCAGTTTGGGATTATGGGCAGCATCTACGCGGAGAAGGTGCGCAAGATACGCTCACCGCGCGTGGGGCTGCTCTCAAACGGCGAAGAGGCCGGCAAGGGCAACCAACTGGTGCGCGATGCGTATCCATTGCTTAAAGCGGCCGGCCTGAACTTCATCGGCAATGTTGAAGGCAAAGAGCTGATCGCCGGCGAAGCGGATGTGGTGGTGACCGATGGCTTCACCGGCAACATCCTACTGAAAGGCAGCGAGGCCGTCGCCAAGATGATCACCGATGTGATTCGCGAAAAGATCAGCGGCGGTTCACTGCTGACCAAGCTGGGCGGCGCGCTGGTGCGGCCGGCGCTGCGCAGCCTGCGCTCGTTGCTCGATCCCAGCCAGGAAGGCGCCGCGCCGCTGCTGGGCGTGAATGGGCTGGTCTTCATCGGCCACGGCCGCTCAAACGAGCTGGCCATCAAGAACGCGCTGCGGGTCGCCAAGCAGGCGATCGAAGCGAATGTGGTTACATCCATTCGCGAAGAAATCGCGGCGCGGATGGCAGCGCCCACGCCGGCACCATAATCTAGGCTTCCACTGTAGAAACGAGACATGGCTAACCATTCACGTCCGCGGGTCGTTGTGACCGGCATGTCGGCAATCTCGCCGCTGGGCCTGACGGTCGAGGAGTTTTGGCAGGGGCTGCTGGCCGGCCGGTCCGGCATCAGCCGCATCACTCAGTTCGACGCTAGCAACCTACCCTGCCAGGTAGCCGGCGAGATCAAGGGGTTCGACCCCAAGCAGTTCATCGATTTCAAAGAAGCGCGGCGCATGTCGCGCTGCTCGCAGTTGGCCATTGCTGCCGCCAAAGCCGGGTTGAAAAACGCCGGCTTTACCAAGGACGACGGCAAGACCGAGTTCGGCGACCCAGAGCGCGTGGGCATCGTGTACGGCACTGCGATTGGCGGACTCGACAAAGCCGATGAGGGCATCACTGCCCTGCGCAACCACGGTTACAGCAAGGTCAACCCCTTCGCGGTGCCGGCGGCGGTGCCCAACATGCCGGCGCACCACATTAGCCAGCAGTATCAAACCTTCGGCCCGCTCACGACCATTGTGACGGCCTGCGCCAGCGGCACTCAAGCCGTAGGCGAAGCGGCCGAGCTGATCCGGCGCGGAGCCGCGGATGTGGTCATCACCGGCGGCGTGGAAGCCACCATCAAAGACTTTGCTATTGGCGGGTTCGCCTCTATGCGCGCCCTTCCGCTGAACTTCAATGAGACGCCCGAGAAGGCCTCGCGCCCGTTCAATAAGGACCGCGAGGGTTTTGTCTACTCGGAAGGCTGCGCGATCTTGGTGGTGGAGGAGTTGGAGCACGCCAAGCGGCGCGGCGCCCGCATCTATGCGGAGGTGCTGGGGCAGGCCTCGTCAGCCGACGCCTACCACATGGCCGCGCCAGACCCCACCGCCATCGGCGCAGTGCGAGCCATGAAGTGGGCGCTGCAGGACGCCGGCGTGGGCATTGAAGAAGTGGACTACATCAACGCGCACGGCACCTCTACCCCGGCCAATGACGCGGGTGAGACGCTGGCCATCAAAAAGCTGTTTGGTGAGCGGGCGTACAGCATTCCAATTAGCTCGACCAAGAGCATGATCGGCCACCCCATGGGCGCGGCCGGGGCGCTCGAGGCGATTGTCTGCGCGCTAACGCTCTATAACGGCGTCATTCACCCGACCATCAATTATGAAAACCCGGACCCCGAGTGTGACCTGGACTATGTGCCCAACGTGGCGCGGCCGGCGGCGGTGCGGACCACCCTCTCCAACTCATTTGGCCTGGGCGGGCAAAACGCCTGCCTGGTCATGCGTAAATACGAAGAAAGCTGAAGCAGATGCGGATCGTTACCAACCAAAAGCTCGTTAAGCGCAACAGCACCATTGGCAAATACGGCACCCTGGGCGGCACCGGATTGCTCATCGTGGCGCTGGTGCTCAACTTCCTGGCCTTCAATCAGCCGACGTACATTTACGGCGTGTTGGTGCTGTTCTTCGTCGGCTTCACGCTGACCACGCTGGGCACCATTTTTCGCAATCGCTGGGGCCGCCAGAGTGACGAAAAGATTGCCGAAGCGCTCAAAGGCCTGGATGATCGCTACGCGCTGTACAACTACCGGCTGGGCGCTTCGCATGTGCTGACCGGGCCGATGGGCGTGCTGGTGCTGCACCCCAAGTTTCAGTTTGGCCCGGTGATGTATGACGGCAAGAAGTGGCATAACCCCGGCGCGCGCAAGCTGGCCTTTGGCCTATTTGACCCAGACCCCATGGGCAACCCCATCATTGAGGCGGCTGGCGAGGTCGAAGCGCTGAACAAGCATCTGGCCAAGCGCGCCGGCGGCGTTGACGTGGCCCCACAGGCGGCCGTGGTTTTCCTGAGCAGCCACGCTGAGCTGAATGCCAAGGGCGCACCTTTGCCAGTGCTGCATTACAAACAGATCAAAGACTACGTGCGCAAGCTGCCTAAAGACAGCCATGCCACAACCGAGACGCTGACGAAGCTCGACGCGGCCGCAGCCTAGCCGAAGCGCCATGATTTTCGACCTGTTACACCACCGAGCCGCGTACCCACGCGGCTCGGTTTGATTCACGCTCTGCAATATGGAACCTGGCGAATACGACCTAATTGCCCAAGTGGAAGCCCGGCATTGGTGGTATCGCGGCATGCGGTACATGGCTGAAGGCTGGCTGCGCCGCTGGGTGTGGCCAAGCATCGATCAGAGCTATGGCCGGCCCGCACGCGTGCTGGATGCGGGCTGTGGCACCGGCGGTGGGCTGCGCTGGCTGGCCAAGCACGGCCAGGTAACCGGCGTCGACTTTCACCCCATGGCTGTGCGATATGCGGCCCGGACTGGCCAGGCCGTTACGCGTGGGTCCGTAGGCGCCCTGCCCTACGACAGCGAGAGCTTTGAGGTCGTAACAAGCTTTGACGTGCTCTACCACGCCGCCGTGCCCGACGATGCGGCTGCCGTTCGCGAACTGGCCCGGGTCTTGCGCCCGGGCGGCTGGCTGCTGGTGCGCGTGCCGGCTTATGATTGGCTGCGCGGCGCGCACGACCGGCAGGTGCACACGCGCCGGCGCTATACAACCCGCGGCATGCGGCAATTGATGGAGATGGCCCGGCTGCAGGTGAGACGGCTAAGCTATGCGGGGTTGGGATTGCTCGCCCCAGCGGTGGTACGGCGGCTGATTGAGCGGCCAACCAGTGCCGCCCACAGCGATGTGGCGCTGCCGGCCCCCGCCCTGAACGCCCTGCTCTACCGGCTGATGCAGCTAGAGGGCCGCTGGCTGCGCCGCCACACCTTGCCAGCCGGACTGAGCGTGTTGGCGCTGGCGCAAAAGCCCGCCACGCAACAACCGACTTAGGATAGCCAGCCAAAATTCACATTCTTCTACTATGCCTGACAACCTGATCCCTGTCGCTAACCCGCATGCTGCCTATGAGCTCTATCACGCTGAGTTTGATGCGGCCTATCGGCGCGTGATGGATTCCGGCCGGTACATCCTGGGATCAGAGGTGCAGGCCTTTGAAACCGAGTTCGCCCAGGCGTTTAGTTTAGGCGAGGCCGTGGCGGTCGCGTCTGGCACCGAGGCACTGTGGCTGGCGCTGCGGGCGCTGCAAATTGGCGGCGGCGCCGAAGTGATCGTGCCGGCATTAACGGCCAGTGCCACCGCGGCGGCAGTGGTTGAAGCTGGCGCGCATCCAATCGTTGCAGATGTAGCTGATCGTGATCTGAATCTGGATGCGGCCGATGTCGAACGCCGGCTGACAGCGCGCACGCAGGCGGTGGTGGTCGTGCACTTGTACGGCAACCCGGCCGACCTATCCACGCTGCGGGCCTTGTGCGACCGGCATGGCCTGCTCTTGATCGAGGATTGCGCACAGGCGCACGGCGCCCGCCAGGCCGGTGTCAGCGTTGGCGCCTGGGGGCACGCCGCTGCATGGAGCTTTTACCCGACCAAGAACCTGGGCGCGTTCGGCGATGGCGGCCTGGCGACCACGGCTGACCCAGCCGTGGCGACCCGCGTACGAGGACTGCGCGAGTATGGCTGGCGCGAGCGCTACAGCAGCGCGGAGCACGGCTGGAACTCTCGGCTGGACGAGCTGCAGGCGGCTTTTTTGCGGATACGGTTGGCGCACCTGGAGGCCGATAACGCTCGGCGGCGGGCCATTGCGGCGCAGTTTCGGGCCGCGCTGCCGGCGACACTGCGTAGCCCGAGTGCGGGCCCAGCCGACATAAGCGCCGAACACTTATTTGTCGTGCGCACGCCTGAGCGAGAGGCATTTCGCGCCCATCTCCACGCAGCGGGCGTGGGAACGGCCATACACTACCCAGTGCCTATCAATCGGCAGCCGGCCTACGCTCACTGGGGCGACAGCGCTGCCAGCCTACCGGTGGCTGAGCGTGCAGCGGCAGAGGTCGTCAGCCTGCCCATGTACGCTGAGTTGACCAACGAGCAGGTCGAGCGGGTATGCGCTGCCCTGGCAAATTGGGCTGGCTGAGGTGCATTAGACGGAGGTCGCGATGCCATCGGTGATTGAGAACAAGATTGGGTCAGTGTTCGTGCCGGTCAGCGATATGGCCCGGGCTGTCGCTTGGTACTCGCTTGTCTTCGGCGTGCCACCGGGCACGCTGTCGCATGAAGATCGCATCTGCGCGGTGCCAATGCAGGGCCCGGTGAGCCTGCTGCTCGACGCGCACCGACCCGTCACGAACTCCTCGCAGCCGCTGTGCACATTCTGGACGGCCGATATGGCCGCCGCCGAACGTTTCTTGCAGGCCAGCCACGTCAGCATCGTGCGGCCGGTTGACGACATCGGCAGCCTGCTTACGCTTACCATCGCCGACCCAGACGGCAATTTACTGATGCTCTGTCAAGCCAAGTAAATCGCTGGCAAGATCAAAAAAAGCGACTGGGTCGGTGTTGCGACCCAGCCGCTTTCGTTTTTCTGAAGCAACAGCCCGCCTAGGGCAGCGGCTGCACGCAGCGGAAGCCGATGTCCACATCTGCGCCGGCCGGGTTGCGAATGTAGCGCCGCGTGGTCAGGTAGAGCGACGCATCGCCCGCGCCGAACGAGCCGCCGCGCAGAACCTTTTGGTTGCCGGTGTCTGGGCCGGTGGGGTTTTCCGCTGGCGACGAGGCATAAAAGCCCTGGCTGTACCAGTCGCTGACCCATTCCAGCACGTTGCCCGCCATGTCATAGGCGCCAAACGGGCTGATGCCCCCAGGGAAACTGCCCACCGCCAGCGTGTCGCCAGCGCTCACCGGCACCAGCGATGAGTCGAAATCATTACCCCATGGGTAGCGGCGCCCGTCACCGCCGGTGGCGGCATATTCCCACTCGGCTTCAGTAGGCAGGCGACCGCCCTGCGCCTGGCAAAAGGTCTGCGCCTGGTCCCACGTGACATTCACCACCGGGAACTGGGCAAAGGCAGCGTCACCAAAGTAACTGCCGCGCGTGAACGACCCGCGGCGCTGCGGTGCGCTGCAGGCGCCGGAATTGACACAGGCTTCGTAGCGCCCGTTGGTGACTTCAAACTTATCAATCAAGAACTGGTTGAGCGTCACCGCGTGCACCGGCCCGGCATCCCCTGAGCCAGAGCCCATATTGAACGTGCCCGCGCTCACGAGCAGCATGCCATCGGGCACCACAATGGCGGTGGGCTCTGGTGTGTTAGTCGGACCTTCGGTTGGCGGCACTTCCGTGTCTGGCGGCGGTACTTCATCCGTTGGTGCCGGCTCGTCGGTAGGCTGCTCGACCTCGGCCGTCGCGGTCGGCTCACCGGGAACGTCGGTATCCACTACCACGACATCGGTTGGGTCACCTGGGCCGGTGGTGGCCGTGGCGCCCGCGGCGGTTGTGGCCGTTGCGCCGCCAAACAGCGCCATCAGCGCCGGGCCGTTGAGGGCAGCCGCGACGCCGACCACCAACACGACGCACAAAATCAAAATCAACGCCAGGCCGCCTACAATCAGGCCAGTTGGGCTGCGCCGAGCGGGCTGCGGCGCATACTGAGGCTGCGCCTGGGTGGCATTCACTGGCGGCGTGGGCGCGGGGGCGGCGTAATTCGGCGTGGAGGCCACCGGCATATTTTCCCGGATCGTCGCCATCGGCCGCGGCTGGTTTGAGGTCTGGGGCGTGGGCGCTGGCGCGGTCGGCCGCTGCGGCTCGATCATAGTCGCGCCAACCGGCGGCGGGGCGTTCGGCACCTGCGTGTCGGCTTCGCGTGTGTAGGGCCGCTGGGCAACATTGCGCAGAGCCGCGGCAAACTCGCCGGCGGTTTGATACCGTTGCGCGGGGAACTTCGACAGCACCTTGTCGAGAATATCCTTGAGCGCCGGGGGAACCTCGGCCCGCGAGCGAATATCCGGCACGGCCTCGTTCACATGCTTGAGCATGACCGTCATGGCCGAGTCGCCTTCAAACGGCGGGCGGCCGGCGGCCATTTCGTACAGCACGATGCCCAGCGAGTAAACGTCGGCGCGGCCATCCAGCGCCTCGCCGCGCACCTGCTCGGGGGCCATATAGGCCGGCGTGCCGATCACGGCCCCGGTGGCGGTGTGCTGTTGGCCGCCAAGGATTTTGGCCACGCCAAAGTCGGTGAGCACCGGTTGGTCGCCGGGCATGAGCATGATGTTGGCCGGCTTGAGGTCGCGGTGAATGGTGCCGCGGTCGTGGGCATAGGCCACGGCATCGGCCACGGTGGCGATGATATTGGCCGTGGCTACCAGCGGGAAGCGCTGCTTCGTTTGGCTGAGTGTCTTTAGGCGGGCCTGCAGTGTCTCGCCGGGCACATACTCCAGCACCATGTAGTAAGTGTCGCCGTCGTGGTCAAAGTCGTACACCTGCACAATATTGGGGTGGCGCAACTGGGCGACGGCAGCCGCCTCGGCTTCGAACCGGCGCACAAACTCGGGGTCGCTGGTCAGGTGGCCGTGGATCAGCTTGACGGCGACGGTGCGGCGCAGATTGGGGTCATGCGCGCGATAAACGGCCGACATGCCGCCCTGCCCCAATAAGGCCTCAATCTTGTAGCGTTGCCCCAGGTTATAACCAATCCAGCTCGGTTGACTCATGTGAGATCCCAGTCACGTCAGATAATCGGCCAATTATAGCCGGGAGGTGGCATCTTTTGGGGACGAATCGGCGTGCAGCACCACCCGATTCTTGCCGGTGCGCTTCGCATGATACAGGGCCGAGTCCGCGGCGGCCAGCAGGTCGGCGGCAGTCATGTTCGGGCGCAGGTTGTCGGCCACGCCCAGGCTCAACGTCACCGTCTGTTGGTTATCGTTCAAGGCGAGCGTTGCCTCACGCAATCGCTCGGCCACGGTACAGGCCTCTGCTCCGCTTGTTTCGGGCAGAATAACCACGAATTCCTCGCCGCCGTAACGGGCCAGGCTGTCGATGGAACGCACCGTTTCGCTTAGGCTGCGACCCAAACGCTTGAGCATGTCGTCGCCGGCCAGGTGGCCATAGGCATCGTTGTATTGCTTAAAATTATCGATATCCAGTAGGATCACGGATAGGGCCCGCCCAAACCGCGCCGAGCGCGAGAGCTCACGCGCGAGCATGTGGTCGAAATGGCGGCGGTTGGCTAGCCCGGTAAGGCCGTCTGTTATCGCCAGGCGTTGCTGCTCGGCGTACAGGCGGGCATTTTCCAGCGCCAGGCCGGCGGCGGCCGCAAAGGTGGCCAGGTGGCCGGCCATGCGCGCGGTGTAAAAATTCGGCTCAAGTTTGTCGAGCGAGAGAAAGCCCAGCAGTTGGCCGCGTGCCACAATTGGCGCCCCGGCCCAGGCGCGAATATGGTACGAGAGTTTCGTTCTTACCCAGAGCGGGTCAACGCTGGCATCGGCAATAACCCACGGGGCGCGCGTCTGCCGGATGCGGTCGAGGCTGGGCAGATCGGCCAGGTCGGCTGAAAAAGCGCGCGCCTCAGCCGCCAGGCCCAGCCGATCATAGCCGCGTGACCGGTCGATGTGCACGCGGCCCAGCTGCGGATCATAGAGCAGGATGCAGGCCGTGTCATAGGGCGTTACCCGCACAACATGGTCGAGCAGCCCATCCAAAATTGCCTCTGGATTGAGCTCAGACGCAAGCGTTAATGTGACATCGCGCAGCGTTTCGGCCAGGACGCGCTGCTCGTGTTCGGCGGCATGCAGGCGCGCGTTGTGAATGGCCACGGCCGCCCGCGCCCCGAGCGTTTCCAGCAGATCCAGGTCGGCCTCGCTGAAGGCATTCAGCCGGCGGCTCTCAACATTTAGCGCGCCCAGGCATTCGTCGCGCAGCATAAGGGGTGTGGTCATCTCCGACAGGATGCGCGGGTCGACCTGAATGAAACGCGGTTCGGCGCGCACATCCGGCACCAGCACCGAGCGTTTGTGGCTTACGGTCCAGCCGGTGATACCATCCGTCGCGCCAATGCGGTGGCCCACGTATGACTGTGGGTAGCCAGCATCCGCCGCCACCGCCAGCTGATTGCCCTGCAGCAGCAGCAGAGCTGCATTTTCGGCTTGAAACAGCGCTCGCGTGCGGTCAATGATGATTTGCAGGCAAGCCGCCAGGTCAAGCGTGGCCAGCGCGTGATCAATGACATGCAGCGCAGTGAGCTTATCGATCTCGCGCTGCAACTGCAGCTCTGCCACGCGCCGGTCCGTCAGGTCTTCGATAATCGTGAGCGTGCCTGCAAAGTCGCCATCCACGACAATGGGTACGAGCGTAATGGCCTGCGGCATCTCGCTCAGACCAATCTCGGGGTCGGCCGGCAGCCGAATGAAATAGCGGTAGGTGCTGGCCGGCAGGCTGACGCGCGTAAGCCGGTGGCGCACCAGGTCATACGCAGGCAGCAGGCCGCGCTCGTCCAGGTCGGGGATGGCTAGATGCAGTGGCTTGTCCAGCATCTCGGCGGCAGCCTGGCCGAGCCGGTCGCGTAGCCAACGGTTGAGCTGGCGCACAACGCGGTCGCTATCGGTGAGGAGCACGCCGGCCGGGAAGGCGTCAAGCAGGGATTGGCTGAAAGCCAGCATGGCGCTGCTACGGCCCCGGCGTAAAGCGGTAGCCGCGCCCGGCCACGGTGTGCACATAGCGCGGCGTGGCGGGGTCTGGCTCGATTTTTTCGCGCAGGCGGCGCACCAGTTGGGCCAGGCTGTCATCGCGCACGCCGCGCCCGTAGACGCGGTCTTCTGGCCACACCGCGCGCACCAGGTCATCCTTGGTGCACACCTGGGCCGGCCGCGCACTGAGGTACGTCAGCAGCAGATTTTCTTTGGCAGTGAGCTGGGCCGTATCGAAGCGCGGTCCGCGCGAGCCCATCAGCAGGGCAATCTGGTCAAGGCCGGCAGCGCGCAGTTCCACCTCATCGGGCTCATCGGCCCAGAACTCCTCCAACCGGCGGCGCACAGCCGGGTGTGCGGCCACTGCTTTGGCTTCCAAGGCTGCGCCGGCCGCACGGGCTTCGCACACAGCCCGCAGCAACGCCGGGTAGCCGCCCGAGAGTTCGATTAGTTGTTGCGCGGTCGTGGCCGGCCAGTCCCAATTCTGGCGCTCGGCGTAGCGTGCCACGGTCCAGGCCGCATCGGCGGGAGAGAGGGGGCCAAGCCAGATCTGCCGGCCAAAAAACAACTCGGCCAATTCATTGTCGGGCGGCAGTGGGTGGCGGGTGGCGGCCACGTAGGTCAGTTGGTATTTGTGGGCATCGCGCAAGGCGCGCAGGTTGCTGAACAGTCCTTCCCAAGCGGCACCCGGCAGCGGGCCGGCTCGGCTGGTGAGGGTGCTGAGATCCAGCACGAAACACAAGCCAGGGTTGGCACCGCCAATCGCAGCCAGGCGAGCCCTAACGGCAGACTCGAGCGCCTCGAGTGGCGGCCAATCCGCCACAGGCTCGCCAGCCGCCAAACTGCGGGCCATGAGCGCCAGGAAGCCGGCGGTGGATTGTTCGGTGAGGCGGTTGCTGTCGATCAGGTGCAATTCGACCGGTGCGGCGCTGACACGATGCGCCAGGTAGCCCAGCAGATTGCTTTTGCCAGCGCCGCTGAGGCCAACGACCGAGACACAGTCGCCGGCGCGCACGGCCCGCAGAATGACGCCAATTTCGGCGGACCGATAGTCGCTCGGGTAGTCGTCCCAGTTCGACATGTGCGATTCGCACCCTTTCGGCGGCGGATTATACTATGTGCTTGAAAATGGCCAATTCAATCCGAATTTCGGCGGTAATGGGGGATATTCTTCCACAAAACCTGGACACACTCCTTTTCAGCGCGATGGCAACAAAATATCAAGCTGACTTGCGCCGACCATGTTATGGTCAAGCCAAGAGGTTGAGCGGCTGATGGCAGGCATTCGGCGGGTGCAATGAAACTCCGTTGGCGGGTCATGCTGGCGCTGGCCGGGCTGGCGGTGGTGCTGATTTCGGCGCTGCTGCTGGCTTATGCGTTTTGGCCGGTCGGCACGCAAGTGGAGCGGTTTGAGCCGCCAGCCACGCTCTTCGCGCCGCCCCAGTCGTTCAGCCCATGGGTGGAGCAAGCATGAAGCGCCGCGCTTGGCTGCTCGTGGCCGCCATCGCGACGGGGCTTATTGTTCTGGCCGCCTGCTCTCCCGCAACCGCGCCCCCACAGGCCACGCCGACCCGCGCAGTGGACCAGACGCAGATCGCGGTTCAAACACAGGTGGTCGACGTTACGTCGCTGCCCGCGCATACGCCGACGGCAGAGGCAGCCGCGACACAGGTAACTGAACCAACCTTTGCGCCCACTGAAACCCAGCCAGTTCTGACGCCGCTGCCTTCCACCACGCCGGCCGCCACGGCCGAAGGGCGCGTGGTCGAGCTGGAGTGGCCGCCGGCCATGCGCCTGGGCGACAGCGATATCGTGCGCGTGTCGATCATCCCCGCGCTAGACGCCGTGGAAGTGGTGACCGAGTTTGAAGACCACAGCACCATCACGGAGAGCGTGGCGATCCCTCAGCTAACCGGATTTGACCTTGCCGCCGTGGCGCGCCTGGATGCGGCCGGTTTTGAGACGGACCCCGCCGGCGAGCAGATGCAAACGCTCGTGGCCGGCCAGCCAGCCACCTGGCGCTGGACGCTGCGCCCCATCGCAGCAGGTCAACAACGCATTGCTGTGAGTGTGCGGCTGCGCTGGCTGCCCCAAGCCAACAATCCGGCGCCCTTGCGCGAAGCCCCGCTGTACAGCCGCGGCCTGACCGTGCAGGTGCAGTCGTTCCTGGGTCTCACCACGCGCGAGCTGGCCGTGGTCGGCTTGGTTGGTTTGGCCTTTGGCTGCACGCTGAGCCTGCCTTTGGCCGCCTACACCTTGCGGCCCAAACGCGGGCCGGTGGTGCAGCTGGTGGCGAGCAACCCAGCTGTCACGCTGGAGACGCCGCCCGGCCTTGCGCTGGCCCCAGTGGAGGCCAACCTACTGCGGGCGCTGTTTGGCAGCTATGGCCGGCTGGTCATCGCGGCTGAGTTTCGGTCAGGCTACTCCGGCGCGCGCACGTTGCTGGCCCAGCCAATCCGCCCAGACGGTCGGGCTGACGCCTTCACCATCGCCAAGCTGGGGGAGCGCGGCGCCATCGAGCGCGAGTTTGAGAACTACGAGACCTTCGTTAAAGACACTCTGCCGCCCATCACCGCGCGTATTCAGGCGCGGCCAGTGGCCTTGCGCGCGCCCCGCTCCAACGGCAGCTCGGCCTCGCGAGAGAGCGCGGCGCTGCGTTACACGTTTATTGGCGAGGCCGGGCAGTCACCGGCCAGCCTGGGCGCCACGCTGGCGGCCGACCCCGACCCTGCCCTGCTGGAAAAACTATTTGCCACGTTTGGGCCGAACTGGTGGCTGCAGCGGCGGCCGTTTACGTTCCGGCTGGCGCAGGAGTATGACCGCCTGCTGCCCACTCACTTCGTATTGGAGCCGGCCGCGCCGGGCGCGCTCGTCACCCGCCTGCTCGATGGCCGCCGCCCGGCTGAGGAAGCGGGGCTGGTCATCGGTGACATCGTGCGGCTTGAGCATTTACAGCCGTATGAAGTGCGACCAGATGGCATTTCGCAGACTCTGTACGGCGAGGCCGCGCCAGGGCAACCAGCACTGCGGGCGCGCTGGCTGAGCCTGGCCCCTGCAGCCGGCGCGGTGGCGCGCGTGGTGGGCACGCGCGCCTCGCTTCTGGCCGAGCTTGTCAGCGGGTTCGACCGGCTGGGCCTGCCAGACCCGCTGGCGGCGCTGCCGAAGTTGCTGGGTGAAAGCATCACTGGCACGCAGGCCACGATTCACGGCGACCTGAATCTCGAGAACGTGCTGGTTGGCCCGGGCGGGTTTGTCTGGCTGATTGACTTCGCGCAGACGCGCGATGGCCACACGCTGTTTGACTTTGCGTACCTAGAGGCGGCACTGATTGCACAGACCCTGGCCGTACCAGTCAACGCCACGACCGGCGACTATGCGGCGTTGGCGGCGGGGCAGCACCCATTGCAATCGCCGATCCGGGCGATGGTGTCACGCTGCCTGTTCGACCCGGGCAAGCCGCGCGAATATCAGCTGGCACTACTGATGGCTTGCCTGGGCGGGCTAAAGTTTACCAATCTCGATATAGCCCAGAAGCGGCGGCTGTACCTGACTGCCGCCGCGATCACGGCGAACTTGTAGGTAGCAAGGCATTCGGCCACCACGCGCGGCCGCAAGACCCATTGTGGATTAGCGAACGACAGCAGGCACTCGCTTGGGGGTGCCTGTTTTATTTAGGTATCGCGGTAGTGCTGGTCACTCAAGGCTCGCAGGCGGTCAGCAGCCTGCTCGGGCGTGAGGTCGCGCTGAGGCATGGCCAGCAGCTCATAGCCAACCATAAACTTGCGCACCGTGGCCGAGCGCAGCAGCGGCGGATAGAAGTGGGCGTGCAGGTGCCAGGTGGGGTGATCGAGCCCGTCGGTGGGGGCCGGGTGAAAGCCCATGCTGTATGGAAACGAGACCTCGAAAAGGTTGTCATAGCGGGCCGTCATGCGCCGCAGCAAGTCGGCCAAGCCGCTGACCTCAGCCGACGTCAGATCGGTCAGAGCGCCGATGTGCCGATTGAAGAGCACGAGAGTCTCAAAAGGCCACACCGCCCAATAGGGCACCAGCGCGGTGCAGTGGTCATTGGCCAGCACCACGCGCTCGCCAGCGGCGCGCTCGGCCGCCAGGTAGTCGCACAGCAGGCAGCGACCGTGCGCGGTGTGATAGGCGGCCTGCGCGGCCAACTCTTTGGCTGGCTCGTTGGGCAGATGGCTGGAAGCCCACACCTGGCTGTGCGGGTGCGGGTTGCTCGCCCCCATCTGCGCACCCTTGTTCTCAAAGACCTGCACGTAGTTGATAAAGTCACGTGAGCCCAGGTCGCGGCACTGCTCGATCCAGGTGTTCACGACCTGCTCCACCGCGGCCGGGGGCAGCTCTGGCAGGCTGAGGTCGTGGCGCGGCGAGAAGCAGATCACGCGGCAGAGGCCCGCTTCGGGCTCGAAAGTAAAGAGCGGGTTTTCGGTCGGCTCGGCGGCGGGCACGCTGGGGCGCAGCGCGGCAAAGTCGTTGTCAAAGACGAATGTGCCGGTGTAGGGCGGATTAGTCAGTCCGCCGGCGCGGGCGTTGCCCGGGCACAGGTAGCAGGTGGGGTCATAGGCCGGCAAGTTCGCCGGGGGCACCTTCTCTACCTGGCCTAACCAGGGGCGCTGGGCGCGATGCGGCGAGACCAAAATCCATTCGCCCGTCAGAGCGTTGTAGCGGCGATGCGGGTAGTCGAGCGGCATGGTGGCGATTCAGTCCAATGCTTAGGCCGCCTGCGGCGTGGGGTCAGGCAGCACCTCGTAGATTTGCTCTTGGCTGCTGCGGCCTTTGACCACGACCGGCGGCAGGGCCCGGGCCGGCACCAGGCCGGCCACGCACTCATAGGCGGCCTGGCTCAGCAATATTTGGCCGGGTGCGGCTAGCTCTTGCAGGCGTTTGGCCAGGTTCACACAGTCGCCGATGGCGGTGTAGTTGAACAACTCGGGCGTGCCCACGTTGCCAACGATAGCCTCGCCCACGGTGATGGCCACGCCAAAATGCACGGTGGCGCCGGTAGTCAGCGTGGCGCGGTACTGCGCCAGCCGGACCTGCATATCCTGTGCGGCGCGGACGGCGCGCAGTGTGTGATCGGGCTGCGGGTCAGGCGCATTGAAGAGGGCCATCACGGCATCACCCAAGAATTTGTCGATGGTGCCCTCATGCGCCAGCACGGCCTGCGCCGCCAGCGTCAGGTGATTGTTCAATAGCTCAAACAGCGCCTCCGGCCGCGCGTGTTCGCCCAGCGTGGTGAAGCCGCGCACATCGGCAAAGAGCGTGGTTACCACCTGACGCACGCCGTCTAGGTTCGGCGGCTCACTCAAGAGTTTATCGCGGACGCGCGGGGTCACAATGCGGCCAAACGTCTGGCTAATGCGCTCCCGGTCAGCTTCCAGCCGGCGGCGCTCGGTCTGGTCATCGAGCACCAGCGTTACGCCGATGGTCTTTTGCGCGGCGTCTTTCAGCGGCGAGACGGAGAGCAGCAAATGCACCAGGCCGCGGCCAGGCACTTCGGCGCTGAGCGGCTCGCCGGATAGCGGTTGCCCCCCGGCGCGTGCCATTTCGACGAGTTGGCGTAACGCCGCGGTGCCGGCCGGCAGCAATGTGGTGTAGGGTTGACCAAGCGCGGCGGTGTACTGCAACCCCAACGCTTTCTGAGCGGCTTGATTGATGGCCGTGATCGCGCTGTGCATGTCAATGGTCACCACGCCAGAGGCGATGGAGGCGAAGGTGTCGTCCAGCAGATTCTTCATCTCGACTGTGCGCTGATAGTTGCGGCGCAGGTTGACATACAGGCGCGCATTCTCAACGGCCAGGGCGCTCTGGCTGGCGAGCGTGGCGACATACTCCAGGTCATCGTCAGAATAGGGTTCACCCGAGCGCTTTGGCCCGAGGGCCAGCCAGCCGCTTAGCCGCCGCTCGGCGCGCAGCGGGGCCAGCACAATCAGACGCAGCTCGGCCAATGCGCGGAAGTCGCCGCTGGGGGCAGTGCCATCGGTTCCGTCTGGCGTGAAGCTGAGCGGCCGCTCGGCGTAATACAACCGCGAGACTAGCAGTCCATCGGGACTGAAGGCCGGCGCCTCCGCTGGGCCGTTGGCGCTGTGGGCCAGGTAGGCGCCGCTGTCTTCGTCATAAAGATAGACCAGCGTCCGATCGGGCAGCAGCGTGGCCTCTAACCGGCCCATGAGCCGTTTGAGCACCAGCGCCAGCTCGATGGTGGTGGTTAGCTCACGCGCAAAGGCCTGCAACTCCTGGGCATAGTCGGTGCGGCGGCGATAAAACAACCGGTCAACCAGGCGCTGGGCGGCGGCGCGCAACGGGTTAAAAATCAGCACCATGGCAAACAGGGCCAGCGAGATGACCAGCGGATCGTTGGCGGGCAGCCGGTCGCCCACCAGCGCGCTCAGCACCGCCAGCAGGCTGAAATACACAGCCACCACAGCAGCCGTCATCACCCCGTACGCCACCTGGGTGCGCAACAGCCGGTCGAAGTCGGGGATACGGTAGCGAATGATGGCGTAGGCGACGGACACCGGAAAGACGATGAAGGCCGGGAAATACAAGATGGGCAAAAAGCGCGCCGGCTCAGGACTGAGCAAGGTGGGCAGCAGGTAGAGCACGAAGGCGGGGCCAAAGGCCAGCACCACGCCGAACAGCATCACGCGGCTCTGCTGGCGCACCACCGCCGAAGACGAGCGCCGCAGCCGGTAGACGAGCATGGCCAGGTAAAACAGCAGCCCCACGGCAACGATGACGTAGTTGTTGATCCAGTTGGGTATGTAGGCCCAGGGGTCGCGGGCATTGTAGAGCTGCCATTGGGTCAGGGCGATAGACAGAAGGCCGGGCACCCAGACCACAAAGCGCGTCAGCGGCCAGCGCTGCACCCAGCGCGTATCGCGCGGGAAGACCAGCGCCAGCGCAGCCACCGCTGCGCCCGCTAGCGGGATGGTGCTGGCCCACAGCCGCGCCAGCGCGTGGGTGGTATTCATATCGAGGAAGGCGGCGGTCATGACCGCCAGCGCGGCGCAAAAGATCAGGTAGACGCGGCCGGCGCGCGTGCGCCAGCGCAGCGCATAGACCCACAGCCCCAGGGCGGTAAAGACCAGCGCCACCACATAAGGCACGAGGAACAGGCCGGCAAAATCAAAAAAGCTCGGCCGGCTGACGGGCACTGTAACGCTGTAGACCTCGCCAGTGAAGCGGCGGACGAAAGTTAGCTCGACCGGCTGACCCTGAGGCCGCTCCAGCAGCGGCAGCACATCATCGGTGGGGGCGACGCGCTGACCATCCACCGCCACGAGGCGGTCGGGCCAATCGACGCCCGCAGCCTTGGCCGACCAGCCCGGCCCATCGATAAGGCTGACGACGAGGTTGGGCTCAAAGAGCGCGCCGACAAAGGGCGAGCGGTACCAGCGCCAGGCTTGAAGCGGCGCGATGACCAAGGCCAGGGCGGCCAGGCTGAAGACCGCCAGCGGGGCCAGGTGGCGCCACCACTGGGTGGGCGGGTCGAGGCTGTGCTCGAGCGTATCGGTCGCCTGCGGCATACGGCTCGAGACCGGCTATGAAAAACGGCTACGCCACGGGGCGGTTATCCAGGCGGAAGCCGTGGCCGCGTACCGTGACGATATAGTGAAAGTCGGGGTCGATCTCGGCCAGGCGGTCGCGCACGCGGCGCACCAGCGCATCGATGGCTTGCTCGCTGACGCCGGCGCCGCTGGCCTCCGGCCAGACCGACAGGATGACCTCATCGCGCGAGCAGACCTGCCCGGGCCGCTGGTAGAGCAGCTCTAAAAAGCGGAACTGTGGCACCGACAGCGGGGGGTCAAGCTCTTTGTCGTTGAGCCACACGCGGCGCGCCGCGCCATCGAGCCGCAGGCGGCCCACGCTGACCACCTCGCCCTCAGGCGTGGTCTCTATGCGCAGCGGCACGGTGGCCTCGGAGCCGACGTAAGCCAGCTTGGCCACCAGGGCGACCTGGATGAGGTCGCCGTCTTGCAGGCGCTGCTTGCCGGTGAGCGGCTGGCCGTTGAGATGCGTGCCGTTCTTGCTGGACAGGTCTTCGATCTCAAAGCCGCCATCAACACGGCGCAGGGTGGCATGCCGCCGGCTGACTTGCCGATCAGGGATGACAATTTCGCAGGTGGGCTCGCGGCCGATGGTTGCCTCGGTCATGAGCAGCACCCAGCGCTGGCCGGTCACCGGGCCAGATTGGCCGATCAGAATGGGGACATCATTTTTGCCAGACATTGGATACAGGTTATAATACTGGACACACCGGAGGTCAAGGCAGTGGCAGGGCTGCTCGCGGGCCAGCGGAGAGACTGGCCCCTCGCCGGAGCGGCTGGCACGAACCCTCAGCCCCCTGCCCGAGGTCTCTCCACCTCTCCAACTGCTGATGCCAATCTAGCTGGCCTCCGGCCAGATGCGCGCGGCTGCCTGCCCTAGGGGAGGACAGCCTGTTTGCGCGTGCGCTCAAGGAGGAAGACATGTTGCCGCCCCTCCAGCTGGGAGAGGTGCTGCGCGGCCGTTACAAAGTCTCCACCTATATCGGACAAGGCGGGATGGGCTCGATCTACCAGGCCGAAGACCTACGCCTGGAAGGCCGTTTGTGCGCCATCAAGGAGGTGCAGAACGACCCCAGCCTGCCACCCGAAACCCAACAGCAGGCCCGCGATCAGTTCTACCGCGAGGCCTCGATTTTGGCGCGCCTCGATCACCCTAACCTGCCCAAGGTTTCTGACTTCTTCTCGATTGATGACCGCGATTACCTGGTGATGGACTTTGTGCCAGGTAAGGACTTGCGCGAGCTGGTGTCGGAGGCTAAGGCCAACGGCCGGTTCTTGAGCGAGAGCGAAGTGCTCAGTTGGGCTTTACAGCTGGCCGACGCGCTGGAGTATTTGCACCGGCAAGACAGCCCGATCGTTCACCGCGATATTAAGCCCTCCAATTTGAAGATCACGCCCAGCGGCCTGCTGAAGCTGGTGGACTTTGGGCTGGTCAAGCAGCTGGCCGCAGATGAGCGCACGGTGACGGTCATCCAGGGTGTGGGCACGGCCTACTACACGCCGCTGGAGCAGTATGGCGGCGACACGGGCCACACCGACGCGCGCACAGATATTTATTCATTCGGCGCTACGCTCTACCACTTGCTGACGAATGAGCCGCCTACCGAGGCCAAGGGCCGCTTCTTGCGATCGGATGCGCTCAAGCCAATCCGCGCCATCAACCCCGCGGTGTCAGGGTCGACCGAGCAAGCGGTGGCGTGGGCGATGGCCCTGCACCCCGACGACCGCCCGCCGGATGTGGCGACGATGCGGGCGGCGCTGCAAGCGGTGAACGGCGGCACCGGGCTGCGGGTGCGCGCCGAGGGCGAGAGTTTTGTGGTGCAGCCGACGATCCGGCTGCCGATGCTGGCCTCACGCACGGACCGCTACCTGGCGGCCACGGCAGCGGGCTTGTTTTTGCTGGCTTTGCTCCTGACGCTGTTTCCTCCCTCGCTGCGCTAGCTGCAGCGCTAAATCTGCTTCCCCAAATTCTAGAACAATCGAATATTTCCGAGCCTTGACTGCCGCCACCAGGTTCACCAGACGCGGGCTTAGCGTGTCGTGCTTCGCATGACGCGCCTAGCGCGCGGTGCGCGGGGGTCGCTGCGGTCGCCGCGGTCGCCGCGTTTGGTGAGACGTGGGCTGGGGTCGCTGCGGTCGCCGCGGTCGCCGCGCTGGCGGGCATCGCCGTCACGGCTGCCAAGTGGCGTCAGTTGGAAGTGTCGCGTCTGTCGCGGGTGTCGCGCTCTCGTGAAAGTGTCGCGTCTGTCGCGTATGTCGCGCCTTTGGGCGCGGCCGCAGCTAACGCCGATGGTGGCATCGGTAATCGGCTGGGAAGTGGTGAAAAGGGCGGTGATGCGCTGCATAGCCGGTAGCATCGAAAAGAATTGTTCTGTTTGCAAGAGCCAACATGACCCGGATTTTTACGGCATTTCCAGGGTGTCGTGGGGCAGTGCCCCATCCACGGGGCGAGGGACTGCAAGTCGAGGCGCAGGGCTTGAGAGTTGGCGGGAGTCAGCCGCGCGAGACCTAAAAAAAGCGGCTAGGTGCTTTAGGCGAGGACCTGACGTTACTTTGGCAGGCTGCGGCCGACAAACCAGTACCAGCCGGCGGCCAGGCCGACAATGCCGCCGAGGATGGCGCTGACGGGGGCGGCAAAGACTTTGAGGACCATGTAGGCGGTCATGGTGCCGGGCAGGCTGAGGGCAACAAAAATGTAGCCGGCCAGCACGCCGATGGCACCGGCCAGGGCCACACGGATGCCGTTGCGGGCCTGCGGGTCCTCGAGCGTGCCCAGGCGGTAGCCGCTGAGCAGCACGGCGATGAGGCCCAAGAACATGACGAAGAAGCCGCGCCATTCGACGGTGGGCGGCGGGGGCGGATCAGGCGTGGCAGTGGGCGAGGGCGTGATGGTGGCCGTGGCGGTGGGTGGCGGCTCGGTGTTGGTGGGCTGCGGCGTATCAGTCGGCGCGGAGGTCGGCACTATGGGGGTGATGCCGAACTCTTCTTCCTGCTGTACGTTGAAGTTGAAGGTTGTGGAAACTTGAGCCGCATCGCTGCCGGCTGTGATGACCAACTGCCCGGGCCGGTTGAGCACCAGGGCATAGACGGCCACGCCGCCTTTAGTGCCGACGGGCACGGTCTGGTCGAGGTCCAGGTCGGGATAGTACACGCGGAAGGTCACCGGCGTGTTGTCGGGCACAGTGTGGCCGTTGCGGTCTTGCAGCACACCCGTGGTGACGGTGATGGTGTCGTTCAGGCGCAGACCGGTGCAGTCTGGCCCGGCGTCGGCCGGCGGGTTGGCGCGCTCGCAAGAGAGCGCGATGATCTGGGCCGGGTTGGGGCGAATGACGTCGTTGATGTAGTAACCGGCCCCTGCCACCGAGACCGGCGGCGCGGCGCGCGGCACGAGGTCACGGTACAAAATGCGCGCGGCGGCGGTGACGAATTGGGGTGCGCGGCTGTAGAGCGCGTAATAGGCGGTGAGCTTGCTCAGGTCCGTCGTATCCAGGTAATAGGGCGCATTGAAGGCAAAAACCAGCACCTTCTTGCTGCGCACCAAGTCGGGCCGCTGCGCCAGGAACGTGGATACCACACCGGAGGACGGCACGTCAGCCGTCACATCCAGCATACTAAAGACAATCCAATCCGCTTGCAGCAGCGCCGTCTCAACTGGCGAGGGCGCGGGTGTGGGGGTTTCATCGCCCACCGGCCCAGGCGCCGGGCTGTTGAGGTAGGCCGCCAGCTCGTCGAAGGTGTAGCTTTGCAGGTTATTGGCGCGCGCCTGGCCGCTGCCGTTCGGCCCATAGAGCGCCAGCACTTCGAGCTCGAGGGCGCTGCGGTCGAGCAAGGGTTCGGATGGGCAGGTTGAACACTGCCGCGCCTCACGCGCATCGGTGATGAACACAACCCGTTGGGCGGCCGTGGGCGGCTCGGGCGCGCGCACATCCAGCTCGCTGGGTATGGGATAGACCAGCGAGGCCGCCGCCTGCGACAGGCGCATAACCGACTCAGTGCCACTGCCCAATTGGTCCAGCGCGGCGAACGGCCGCTCGGCGTTGGCAGGGCTGAACGGCCCACCGTACAGTTTGAGCTTGAGGGCCAGGATGCGCCGCACTGCTGCATCTACCCGCGCAGCAAACTCCGCGTCGGCCTGGTAGCGGGTGGCAAACGACGCGAGGGTGTCAACGATCTTGCTGAACTGCTCGACGCGCGGGTTCAAGCCGAAATCTGACAGCAGCAGCAGGTCATTGCCAGCCTGGAAGGCGTTGCGGGCGATGGCGCGACTTTCCAGCACAGTGGGATCCGAAGCTTGGAATTCACGTGACTTGAAGTCGCG
>JADMIO010785031.1_pt1 | contig 40358 bp, 61 predicted proteins | sample 8958161 | NCBI WGS metagenome assembly JADMIO01 (sample SAMN16585339, study PRJNA669376) | soil metagenome | isolation source: Crop rotation soil | place: USA: Cullars Rotation, Alabama | collected 2011
CTTTCCCGAAACCCTTGCAAATGCTGGATTTTCTGCCTGTGGACAGCCCCTCAAATGTCAATAGGTGCGCCCCTCATCTGTCAGCACTCTGCCCCTCAAGTGTCAAGGATCGCGCCCCTCATCTGTCAGTAGTCGCGCCCCTCAAGTGTCAATACCGCAGGGCACTTATCCCCAGGCTTGTCCACATCATCTGTGGGAAACTCGCGTAAAATCAGGCGTTTTCGCCGATTTGCGAGGCTGGCCAGCTCCACGTCGCCGGCCGAAATCGAGCCTGCCCCTCATCTGTCAACGCCGCGCCGGGTGAGTCGGCCCCTCAAGTGTCAACGTCCGCCCCTCATCTGTCAGTGAGGGCCAAGTTTTCCGCGAGGTATCCACAACGCCGGCGGCCGGCCGCGGTGTCTCGCACACGGCTTCGACGGCGTTTCTGGCGCGTTTGCAGGGCCATAGACGGCCGCCAGCCCAGCGGCGAGGGCAACCAGCCGAGGGCTTCGCCCTGTCGCTCGACTGCGGCGAGCACTACTGGCTGTAAAAGGACAGACCACATCATGGTTCTGTGTTCATTAGGTTGTTCTGTCCATTGCTGACATAATCCGCTCCACTTCAACGTAACACCGCACGAAGATTTCTATTGTTCCTGAAGGCATATTCAAATCGTTTTCGTTACCGCTTGCAGGCATCATGACAGAACACTACTTCCTATAAACGCTACACAGGCTCCTGAGATTAATAATGCGGATCTCTACGATAATGGGAGATTTTCCCGACTGTTTCGTTCGCTTCTCAGTGGATAACAGCCAGCTTCTCTGTTTAACAGACAAAAACAGCATATCCACTCAGTTCCACATTTCCATATAAAGGCCAAGGCATTTATTCTCAGGATAATTGTTTCAGCATCGCAACCGCATCAGACTCCGGCATCGCAAACTGCACCCGGTGCCGGGCAGCCACATCCAGCGCAAAAACCTTCGTGTAGACTTCCGTTGAACTGATGGACTTATGTCCCATCAGGCTTTGCAGAACTTTCAGCGGTATACCGGCATACAGCATGTGCATCGCATAGGAATGGCGGAACGTATGTGGTGTGACCGGAACAGAGAACGTCACACCGTCAGCAGCAGCGGCGGCAACCGCCTCCCCAATCCAGGTCCTGACCGTTCTGTCCGTCACTTCCCAGATCCGCGCTTTCTCTGTCCTTCCTGTGCGACGGTTACGCCGCTCCATGAGCTTATCGGGTCCACTCGCGAACGCAGAAAGGCCCACCCGAAGGTGAGCCAGTGTGATTACATTTGCGGCCTAACTGTGGCCAGTCCAGTTACGCTGGAGTCACTAGTATTTAGGTGACACTATAGAAGCGGCCGCGACAACTTGTCCACGTGGAATTCTAAGCTTAGGATCCCAATGTGCTGGAAAGGTGCCCTAGGGAGGGGTATGGGGGGACCTACCCCCTATGTCCGTTTCCGCCGCAGTGACCCGGAGCGTCGAACCACAGGCGCGAACTCCTTCGCACCCTTGACCCGGTTGCACTTGATGCCACAGGTGGGGCAGCCACTGGGGCCGTGAGCAGGACGCAGGTTGGACCTGTCCTCACTGCCACCTCGAGCTAGTGCAATGACGTGGTCGACCTCGTCTGCACCGACGTGGCCGCAGATGTGGCACACGTCGGACACTGCGAGGATCGCCTGGTTGCGTCGCTGCCTTGCTCGCCCACGTATGCGGTCCATGTATCTCCCTGCCTGACCAGCCCTCTAGTCACACATGGAGCGAACGCCTAACGTGCGACCCATGAGCACACCCAAGGCTGGCTGGTATCCCGACCCGACACAGCCACAGACCCAGCGGTACTGGGACGGTGACACCTGGTCTGACCACCGTGCGCCACTGCCACCGAAGCAGGGCGGGGTCAGCGTGTGGACCATCGCTGTCGGCATCCTGATCGCCGTGCTCGTGGTCGGTGCCGTGTACTGGATGATCCATGCCAACGATGACCTGAGATGTGCGACCGACAACGCCGACCGCGCGACCAATGGTCAGTCAGCGGTCGACTGCTCCTGACTCGACGCCCAGCCTGAGCTCCAGCATCAGATCCTCAAGCGCCCGCAGTGGGTCACGAGGTCGGGTAGCACGCACGGCAGCGATGACCTCGAGGAAGTAGTCGATGGTCGCCACGGTCTCGGCAGCAGCGTCAGCCTCGGTCACGTCAAGGGTCGTAGCCATCAGCGCCTCCCGCCTGAACGGCCGAGCCGAAGCCTCCCAGGAACTGCGGCCCGACCGCAGGGTTCCGCCGCCTTGCACCACGCAGGCCGGGCGGTCGGCTGAGGAATGCGAAACGCCCCGGCCGTCAGGCTCAGGGCGCACGTCGTCCCTCGAAAGGGACTGGACAGATCGTAGCGCACGACAGCCTCACGCAGTGCGATCCAGGCGTTTCGTCTGCTCGTGTCTCGCTGCGTCGATGAGCCGGTCCTGCACGTCACCGAGTCGGTATAGGTGGCGATCCCTACCGCTCAGGCTGGTCACGTCGCGCACGCTGAGGAGTTCGCGGTCGCGCCATTTGCGGATGCGGTCGACCAGCTTGGCCTCAGTCCCGTCGTAGTCAGTCCAGGCGAGCAGGGCGCGGGCTGCCTCGGTCGCGGTGACGTGGAAGTCCTTGGCTGCCTCGAGCAGGAAGTCCCGCCTGTCGGCCACGTCGTGCTGGGTGCCGCACGCCGGGCAGGTGATGCTGCCTCGGTCCGACAGCGCGTAGAGCTCGGTCGAGCAGGGCTCCTCGCCGAGGTCACGGGCTGAGCACTTGCCGGCGTACCAACGGTCAGCGGGTCGGTCGATCACTCGGCGTAGTCGGCGTTCGTTGTCGAGCATCTCGTCGAGGAACTGCGGCGCCCATTCCTCGCGGATGATCCACCGGAATTGTCGATCGAAGTAGGCCATCATCGAGCGCACCGTGTTGCGGGGCCAGCGACGACGACGGACGGCAGCGCATGAGGTGTGGATGCAGGACACGCACGCCGGCCCGGTCGTCTCGGGCTGGTCCTCCATGACGACACGACACCATGCGACCACCGAGGCCCACACGTCGTAACGAACCTGCGTGCCATCGCCGGTAACATCGAGGAACCGCCCGTCAGCGATCAGGGGCTGGGTCTTCCCGATGTGCTTGCCGCCGCCCTGGTTGGAGCCGTACCTGGTGGTCTTGGTCTCCACGGTTGGCAGGTCGTCCCAGTAGGCCGCGACGTTGACGAGGCTGTAGGCCAGCGTCTCCTGGCATCGGCCACACAGGATCGCTCCTGCTGTGGGGCGTCCGCACTCGCACATCGTCTCGCTCATCGGGTCTCCTCGCGTAGCCACTTCTCGGTGTCCTCAGCCATCGCCTGCCCCGCCTTGGTGAGGCTGGTGTCGAGCCGGGTGACGATGTCGCAGGTGCAGCCCTCGGCCGTCTCGCACAGGATGATCGGTGTCATCGCGACCACCACCAGCCCCGGAGGTTCCACCACTTCGGGCGGGCGGCGCAGGGTCCGTCATGGCCCGGCGTTCGACTGCACCACCATCCTCGCGGCGGGTACTGGCACTCCTCGCTCATCAGCCTTCCTCTCGTGGTGCGCATGCGGCTCGTACGTCGGCCCTGATGCGCTCGGGTGTCCAGCGGCCGGATGTGGGTGCGGCGTCGTCTTCGGCAGCTGCTTTGCGGTCGGCGACACATGCGCGGCAGAAGTCGCGCCACTCACCGACGTGGATGGCGCATTCCTCGTGCTTCTGGGGTGGCCGGCGGATGGTGCGGTCGGGGTGTTCGACGTTCGCTGCACGCCACCAGGGGCCGGACTCGATGACGCGCGCCGGGGTGGTGGTTTCGGATTCGCAGGCGACCCAGGCGAGTGCTACGGCGACGTCTCGGCGGGACTTGCTGGCGAGCTCGTGGCGGGCGAGGAGTGTGCGGAGGCTGGCGACGGGCCAGTCGGGGCGGAGTGCGTGCGCCATGTCAGCGATGCGGGCGGCTTCGTTGTCGTTCATGCGATGGGCTCCAATCCCAAGAACGTGGCACTCACGGTGGGATGAGCTTCGGCGCCGCACGAGCAGAGCGCGCCTACCTTGAGGTTGCAGGATTGGTCTTGGAAGGAATCTTCCAATCCCACTCCTCCTCCTACTCCTCCTCCTACTCGGGGAAGAATGGTTCGTGAGGCATTCATGAGCGATTCATGAATGACGGCGGGCTCTTTCATGAGGTCTCCTCGCACGGCGCAGGAAGGGTTGAGGGGGACGGGTGAGGTGGCTTCTGGTGTTTCGCCCATCCATTGAGGGCGCCATAGGTGCCGCCGTTCACGCGGTACAGCTGCACCATTCCTTCGCCTTCAATCTCGGTGAGCCACTTCTTGACGCGGGTCGGGGCGAGGTCGTCGTACGGGAAGAGGGCGCCGGAGATGGCGGAGACGGTGGCGACGAACCGGCCTTCGTCGTCGGCCATCTTTGTGATGAGTCCGGCGAGTGTGAGTCGAGCGTCGCGTGAGAGGCGACAGACCTTGTCGTCGTCCCAGAACGCCGTCTTGAGTGGCCGAGATAGACGGGCCATCAGGACGCCTTCCGGTTGTGTTCTGCGTGCGCTCCCCAACAGGGCTCGCACCGGGGCTCGCCGTAGTAGCGGTGTCGCTGAAAGGCCGATTCGGTCCCACACGGCGGGATGACGTTGCGTGGTCGTCGTCGCTGCTTGCCGGCGACCCGTGCGCGTACGTCCTTGATCTGCTCGTTGAGTACGCGGCGGGCCTCGAGCAGGAACTCCAGACGCTGGGCGTCGTCGATGCTGCTCATGCGACACCTCCCCATCGGAGCTGCTCGTTGCGGCGCAGTCGTTCGATGACCTCGGGGTCGTTGCGTCGGCACCAGGCGTTGAGCGAGGCGAGCGGGATGCCTAGTCGTCGGGCCGCACCGCTCGGGGTCTCGAGGTGGTCTGCCATCCAGGCCAGGTCCTCGGATCGCTCGGCCTGCTGTCTCGCCGTCGCCGCGTCCTTGGCGGCTTGCAGGTTGGTGCGGTGCTTCTCGTCGAACCTCATGCCGCCTCCTCCTCGCTGTGGCAGTCGCAGGAGCAGATGACCTCGTGGTCGACGGTCGCGCCACGTCCGGGGCAGCGGGGCGCGTGGACTCCTCGGGCGCACCAGTCGAACTTCGCCATCACGCCACCACCGCCCTCTTGCATCGCCTGCACTGGCCGTCGTGTGCGCGTGTGCCGTGGCCGCAGTGGATGCACCGCTTCTGGGGTGCGGGGTCGACGCGGTTCATGGCGATGGGGAGCTCGGCGTACTGGGCGAGCGCACGACGTCCGGCCACCTCGTACTCGGCCCATGCGGCTGCCACGTCGGGGGTGACGATGATGGGGCGTGGGCGTTCGCGGAGGGGTAGGCGGATCATGAGGCGCTCGATCCGGGTGGAATGACGCGGTACGGATTGCCCTCCTGCTGGGGCTTCCCATCCTGAGAAGCGAGGTAGCCGTCCTCCCATGCCTCCGCGAGCCAGTCGCGCAGGAAGGCCGGGATTTCCAACGGGTCGCCGTCAACTTTGATGACGACGGGTACGTCATTCTCGGCGGTGTGCTCGCTCATGACGGCTCCATCTCGAGGTCGGCCTTGCGCGCCATGATCTGCTCGCGGCGTTCGGGTCCAGCGGCGTCGTACATGGCCTTGAGGGCTGCGAGGTCGGTGCAGTTGGCGACGTCCTCGGCGGTCGGCTCGGGAGGTCGTGGCGCCTCGTCAGGGAGCGGCTTGACGGTCCAGTAGGCGTTCCTGCCACCACGCGGGTTGACGAGTGTCGTCTTGGCGCTGGTGATGTGCGAGATCCGACTGATCCTGGTCCCGCCGCGCTTCTCCTTCCCGAAGTACACCTCCGGGTCGCCGTACAGTTCGACCTTGCGGCCGACCCAGACCTTGACGTCCTTGCCCCAGTTGTCAGCCAGGACGCGCAGCATCCCCTTGCTTGGCCGCCAAACGCGGGGAAACTCGGCGAGGCGGATGTTCACCGGCTGCTGGTCGGCGAGTTCGGCGCCGTTCTCGCTGACGTCGGTGATGGTGAAGACCTGTGGTGCTGAGCCGTCGAGGTCGGCGAAGTCGAGCTGGTCGCTCTTGGGTGCGAGCGCGTGGGTGAGGTCCATGTCAGAACACCAGTCCTAGGCTGTTGTCGATGCGCTCGGTCAGCGCGAGTCCTTGTGTCGCCGTTTCGTAGTCCGCGACCATGCGTGCGGCGTTGGCCTCGAACGTGGTCACCGCTTCCTCAATGGCCGCGAACCATCCGGTGTCGGGGTAGACGCGCTTGCGCCACAACGGCATGCCACCGACGAAGCTCACGAAGTCGATCCAGTTGCGGCCCGAGACGAGCAGACCTGCCTGCAACTGGCCCATGTAGTGAGCCGGCACCTCGTCAGCCAGGATCGTCGCCAGGTGGGTCTTCGCACGCGGGCACTTGATCTCGATGAGTCCGTTGTCACCCACCAGCCCGTCGGGTGAGTAGCCGAGTGACCAGCCCCAGTCATCACGCACCATGAAGCCGTACTCGCGGGCCTCGTGGTGGTGCTCGGAGTAGGTGGCGCGGGCGATCGGCTCATGTTCGACACCGCGCCACATGTCCGAGGTCATGGGGATGTCCTCTGACCAGCCGGTGATGCGCTCGGCGACGATGGTGGCAGTGAGGCCGCGCGAGGTCTCGTTGTCGGCCGTGTCGTAGACCAGAGGCAGCGCGTCTGCTGCCTCAGACCGCGGGCCGTGGAAGGTCTTGATCGGGGTCGGCTCTTTGCGGGCAGTGCTGAGGCAGGGTCCGGCGGTCACTTCGCAGGCAGGGCAGGCGACGACTGACGGGCTTGGTGGTCCGGTGGTGATGAGGCGGCCGACGGTGGAGGCCGTGACCATGCCGCGGCGTGCTTCCTTCCACTCCTCGGTGCCTTGCTGGATGTTGGGGTACTCGTGCAGCGTCATTCGTCCTCATCTCCCGCCGGCGAACAGCCGACGTGCATGTACTGGTTCTTGCGGCGGGCGATCATGTCGCCGATCCCGAACGGCTCCGAGCAGACAGAGCAGACGCCGGGGAACAGTGCGCGCCACGGTCCTGAGCGGGCTGCGTGGTAGCCAGAGCGCGACATCAGTCCACCTCGTCAGGTGAGGGCCAGTCGTCGTAGCGCCGGCCACCGATGCGCCTCGTGCCGCCCATGTCCTCGGCGTTGCGGAGGCTGCGGTACTCGTCGCGCTCCGCGTGGAGAGGGTCGTTGCGTTCGATGGGGTCGGGTCCATAGAAGATCAAGACGCCACCCCCACAGGCTCCGCACGCTGCTCGGGCTTGGTGCCTGCCTCGCCGCACCACTCGGAGCCATTGAGGTGAACGAGCGTCGGACCCAGCGGCCGGTTGACGTAGTGGATCTCGGCGCCGCACTTGCACTCGCGGGGCTGCGGGCGCTGGCGGGGGATCATGCGGCCTTCTCCATCTCGATGTGGGCCATCAGCTGCTCACCGATCCACATGGCATAGCGAGGGGGGACGGCCTGATTGAGAGCGCCAGCGGTCATCCAGTCGATGCCGAGGAGCTCGCGGCGGACACGCAGTGAACGGGGGACGTAGCCGCCCTCACGCTCGAATCGCGCTGCGTACCGATCCATAGGCGCTGCGATGAAGTGGGGCGTTCCCTTGGGCACCTTCGCCCGCCGAGACCCGCCGTATACGCCGGCCACCCAGACCGAGGGGTCGTGGTCGCAAGGCCCAGGAGGGAAGAGCGGCCAGTTGGTCTCGAACAGGCGGTGACGCTCCAGTCGCAGCGGCAGGCCGTCCTCGTCGACAGCGCCCATTGCGAACATCGACCCGCAAAGGGTGACCGGGTTGCGCAGGGCAGCACCCTTCACGTTCTCGATCAGCCAAGGGAGGCCGGTCTGCTCAAGGAGCCACCGCGTCGGCTCAACGAGCTTCGGGTACTCCTTGCCGTCCTTGCCGCGCAGTGACCGGGTGCCGGCTGATGCGTGCTGGCAGGGCGGGGAGGTGTGGACGGCGACGAAGTCTGAGAGTCCGAGCCACTCGACCCGACCGTCCTTGTGTACGAACGGGAGCTCTTCGCCTGAGATGAGCCGGACCATCGCCAGGATGAAGTCGCCCTTGTAGGACGGGCCGGGGTAGCGCGCCTGGCTGAACTCCTCGAAGGTGTCGATGCCGTAGGTGTCGAAGCCGGCGTCCTCGAGGCCCTTGTCCATGCCGCCTTCGCAGCAGTAGCCGACGAGTATCTTCGGGCGCTTCACGACATCTCCCCGTAGTGGTTGACGTGCAGATGCGCGCTCAGGTAGCGCGTCCGCTCCCGGCACAGTGGACAGCGGATGCCGAACACTCCTCGCAGCAGCCTCACCGCCGCACCTCCCGACGCACGGCCCGGTACTCGTCAACGTCGAGGTCGTCGGTGACCGGGCCGCGCTCCCACCAGCCCAAGATCGAACCTCCGGCGGCTGCGAGGAACATGCCGAGGACGAACAGCGCCATGAGACCGACGGCCATCCACTCGTCGGCGCTCACTGCTCGTCCCCCGTCGGTTCGGCGTCGAGCCATGACGCGGTGGTGGCGATGTGGACGCGCTCGTCGGCGTCGAGGAGGGCGAGTGTTTCGGTGGTGGTCATGACGCCTGCTGCTCAGATGCGGCCTCGTACGCCTCACGCACCGACTCGGGCACGCGACCCTTGGCCGGGCACTCGACACCCTCAGACTTCGCCCACGCCCTGATGTCGGCAGCGGAGGGACCGGAGTCCTCGACGGTGCCGCCCTTCATGCGGGCCTTGGCCTCACGGAGTTCGCGTTCCAGCCGCTCGACGTCCTTGCGGGCAACCTCGCGGGCCTTGTCGTCGTGCTCCTCGAAGTCGAGGAGCGTGCGGAGGTCGGCGACGAGGTCGCTGATCTTGTCGGCCTTGGCGCGGGTCCGCTTGCGGCTGGACTTCTGCGCCTTGCTGATGAGGACGGCGATGGTGTCGGTGCTGGGTGTCTCGGTCATGCGAAGCCTCCGCTGTTGGTGGTGCCAGCCCTCGGGGTCGCGTGCCTTCATCCGCAGCCAGAGGGGGTATTCGTTGTGGCGGTGGAGCCAGCGCTCCAACGCTTCGGCGCTCGGGAATCCGGCGCGTTCGGCGGCGTCGCGTGCTCCGACGCCTGTCTGGTCAAGGAACTCCAAGTCCTCCATGACGTCCGCGACTGGCTTGGTCATGGCCGCTTGCCTGCCACTCGGAAGCAGACCCACATGGCGACGACGACGAAGACGACCCAGGCGAGGGTGATCATGAGGTCACCTCGGACGACTGCGGCTCGAGGGTGACCGGCGGCCCCCAGGTGGCCGACGATTCGGGGCGAGTCGCTACCTCATGAGTCCCGTCCGGCCAGACGGTCAACAGGTAGGACCATCCGTTGTACGGGTCCACGCCTACGTAGAGCTTCATGTCGTACCCTTCTGTTGAGGCCCCCGCATTAGCCGCCACACGGCTGCGGGGGTTCTTGCTTCTTCGGTTGTTGGTGGCGCCGACCGAGCGAACGGCTTGACGAGACAGCTCGGCCGGCGCTGCTAGGTCAGTCGCCCTGGTGCGCTTCCCACGCCTCGCTGGGCGTCTGGTTGTGCCACGTCGAGACGCCCTCCACGCTGTCGCGACCGGCCCGGAACGCTGCCTTGAACTCGTCCTCGGTCATGTGGTCCTCCTTGTTTCAGCCCTCGCTGTGTGCGGGGGACGTGCTTGCTACGGACTGTCAGCAACGGCGCGGCGGGTCTCGATGTACTCGGCCCAGATCGGGTGGCGCTCGATCATGAGGCGGCTGTAGAAGCTGACGAACGAGTTGTTGATGGCCCACGGCTCACCCGTCGACCGGACGCCCGACTCCCATCGCGCGCGTTCAGCGACGGCCTTCATGCCGACCTTGTGGTGACCGGCCGCCAGCCACTCGGAGACCAGCGCCTCGAGCACATCGGCGACGTGGGGGTTGGCCTTGTGGAACGCGGCGAACCTGTCGGCGAGGGAGAGCTCGGGTTCGTAGGTGACCTCGGCCAGGGGGGAGAGGTCGAGTTGGAGGTCGGCGTAGGTGGTCATGACGCCCTCCGCCTGCGCCGTGGTGCGACCTCGACCTTGGGCCTCATGCATTCCCAAAGCGCCTCGATGTCGGCCTCGCGGAACCGGAAGCCGGCGCGCCCTCCAACGTTGGCGCCGATGCCGTACTTGGTGGCGAGGTCGGTCACCTTGCGGTCAGAGATTCGGAGCTCGGCCGCGACCTCGGCTGTCGTCTTGGTGTTCACCGCGACCCGCCTAGACCGGCGACGTAGTCGATCAGGGAGTCGAAGTCCACCTTGCGGCGGGACTTGATGGCGCCGGAGTTCAGCAGATCGAGGACCGAATAGGGCGGGATGCCCAGGACCTCGGCCGCATCTTTCACGGAGACGTAAGCCGATTCTGCGGATTCTGTATCAGGGGGCACGTGGGCCACTCCTCACAAGGTGCGGGTTGATGTGGTGCTGGTCTGAATCTTGCACATCCATCCCACAACTACAAGCAACACGCCGCAACAGTCTCATAGACCGGTCCACTTTGCCCCTTGACGGACCCCTCACCTATCCACATGCTGTGTAGAACTCCCGTTGGGAAGTGCCCAGCCAGGCGGGAATTAGCTGGAAAGCGTTGTGTTGACATGCCCGCAGTACTTGAAAGCCGTACGTTTGACCGCGTGGTAGGTGAATCGCCGGAAGATGACGCGCCCGGAATACGAATTGCGCAGCGTCGTTCCCGTCTCGGAATGACCGTCAACCAGTTGGCGAAGGAGTCCGGCGTTGATCGGATGACCATCACGAAGCTGGAGAAGGGTGGGTCGCGTTACCGCGACTCGACCGTGGGTCAGTTGACCAGCACCCTGGACAGGATCGAGCACGAGTTGGGCATGGATCAGGGGGTGCGGCCGGTCGGTGACCCAGCCGAGGGCTTCCTAGAGATCACCATGGAAGGCGTCTACGGGGTCAGGTCCGTGGTGGTGAAGGGGCCGGTTTCCGACCCTGACGCGATCCGCAAATTGGCGCGTGACTTGATGCGTGACATTCGACAGGAGTCGAACAGTGAGACGGATCACGGAACTACTTCCGAGTAGAGGCCGCTAGTGCTTAGTGTCCGTTTTGCCACTCTCTAGAGGTCGGGGCTGGCCCTATCAATAGCGAGCCCCACGGGAGCGGGGCGCATCAAAACTCGGGGGGAACCTTGTCGCACCTCATCACCTTCGTTGATGACAGCGCACTGTCGGCGGATCAGGACTTCATGCTCGTCAAGCTCGATGAGGGGGCGCACATCTTCTACCGCAAGAGCGCCGTCACAGAGCAGGTACTGGAGGACTCGTGGGCCGCGTACCGCGCGACGACGTCAGCGCCGGCCGACTGGGCCACGCGGGGCGACCATGGAGGAGTGGGCGGAGTGGGACTCGAGCCTTGGAGACTGGACCCTCTACGTGGCCTAGTCGATCGCGCGCGGCCCGAAGGCCAGCGAGGCGGCGTTGGCGGCCATCATCTGCGCGTCAGGGAGCAGGTGGCTATAGGTGTCGACGGTGGTCTGGATCGACTCATGCCCTAGCCGCGCCTGCACGATGTGGATGGGCACGCCGGCCGCAAGCAGGGTCGAGGCGTGACTGTGGCGCAGGTCGTGAATGCGCGGCCGGGGCTCGAGGTGCTCGACCGCGGGCAGCCAGACGCGGGACCAGAACGTCCGGTGCAGCACCGCACCGCCACGGGGCGCGGTGAACACGAGGTCGCCCCTGGCCTTGCCCTCGCACGCCTTGCGGATGCCGGGCTGGATCTGCTCAGGCAGGGCCACGGTTCGGTTGCTGCGCTTGGTCTTGGTGGCGCCGATCTGCCGGTCGTTGTCGGGTGACCACTTGAGCGCGCGTCGGATGCGGGCGTTGGGCAGTTGGACGTCGCCGACCTGTAGTGCGACGGCTTCTCCCCAGCGGCAGCCGGTGCCGGCGAGGAAGTCGACGAGGGGCCGGTAGTGCTCGGGGATCTTGTCGATGACGATGGCGTACTCGTCGGGGGTGATGATCCGCATCTCCTTGCGCTCGGCTTCCTTGCCGCGCGGGAGTCGGATGCCTTTGGCTGGGTTCTTGGGTAGGTGGCCGAGCTCGACGCCGCGGTCGAGGACGCCGGCGAGTAGTCCGCGCTGGTTCTGCAACGACTTGGCGGAGTAGGTGTCGGCGAGCCCGTTGACGGCTCGGGCGATCTGGTCCTTGGTGATGTGGTGGGCCTGCGTCTTGCCGATGCGTGGTCCCCAGGTGCGTGCCCAGAGTCGGGTGTAGGTCTTCTTGGTGCCGGGTTCGACGCCGGTCAGGGTCTCGATGTGGTCGGCGGCGAGCTGGTCGAGGGTGGGCGTGACCGTCGCTTGCTCTCCGGCGTACAGCTCGTCTAGCGCGCCCTGGACTCCGAGGTCGGTCAGGAGTCGGGCGAACCGTTCGGCCTCCCGCTTGGTGGCGAACGTTTCCGAGGACTGCTTGCCAGCGAACCGGAAGCGCACCTTGTAGCGGCCGGAGGCTAGGCGTTCGGGGTGTCTCACAGGAGCGTGCCTTGCGCGAGTGCCTGTGCGACCGCGCCGGAGCCGTGGAACACGTCGGTCACCTGATCCGCCTCAGGGTCATAGCTGAGAGCGTCGAGCACCCAGCGCGTCCACGCGGGCGGCTTGGCGCCGATGAAGCGGCCTGGCATGGGTGCCACGAGTACGTCGCTCATCATGCCGACCCCGCCGCGGTTGGATCGACGGCCGACAGGTGGGAAGACGATCACGGGCTCCCACTTCGACCCGATACGGTGTGCGCCCGGTTGGGCGTTCGGCTTGACCCACGCCATGATTCGACACTCGATCGGCAGTGCGCCATAGGCTGCGATTCCGTCCGGGGAGGTGGCGATCGCCCAGCCGTCGTAGCCATCTCGCAACTCCTCGAGCAACTGGCGATGGCGCGCCGGTTCGTCCCACTCGGCCGCTTGGGGATGGTTGTCCGCAGGCCGGTCCTTCTGTGATCGCTGCCCCTCGCCGTACCAGCGGGAGGAGCGGTTCTTTAGACCGCCGGACCCCACAAATGGCGGGTACGGCGGGTCAGCAATGGCGAGCTTCACAATGCGGGCGACAGGCTGGCACGGAAGTCGGCCAGCACTACCCCAGCCTCCCGCCGTGCCCCGGCCTCACCGTGAGACTCCAGCCGAACCTCACCGGAGGACCAGGACGATTCGACCCGGACGCCGTCGTAGGTGCGGATGTGGCAACGGGCGGTGTAGAAACCCTCCGCGGGGTCGTGGAACACCTCGACACCGTAGGTGCGGCCAGTCTCGTCGGCTTCGGATTCATGCTGGGCAATAAGTGTGTTCATGTGTACAGTCTCCCCCCTCGCATTACGGGTGTCAAGACTTTGTGTGTACGGGAGTGTACGACCGTCCGGTTTGTTGCCATTCTCCAAGCGTGCGCGAGGGGGGAGTTGAACCCCATTCGGGCACCGCTCTGACCTGCGCTACAACGCTCTGACCTGCATGTTCTTAGTTTTAGCAGGGTGTCCTAGGGGGTCGTAAGACGTAGCAATGTGTACCGGGTGCACAGGTCGTACGGGTGGTACTGGCCGTGCACTCAGGCTGTCCCGTGACACACGAAAGCCGCCCACCCCCGAAGGGATGGGCGGCAGTTGGTCGAGCGGGTCGTGTGGCAGTGTCCGGACCATGAGGTTCGACGAAGGCTTGTTCATCCCCGGCGATCGACCCGAGGGCATCCCGTTGCGCTGCCGGCTGCGAGGACACGGCCGGACCAGGCTGTCCCCGGTGTACGGCGGCAGCTACCGGATCGGCTGCGAGCGGTGCGCGGGCTAGGCCACCGTCTCACCGGATGTATCAGACCCCTACTCAGGGACTCATTCGTGACATACGGTAATTGAAAGGGCGCGCCGCCCATCGGTAAGAAGGACCGAAAGGCGGCGCTTGATCCACTCAGCGAGGAGTGAACCCATGAAGAACTCTACTGTGCGCAGCCTGCCTGAGATCGCGGCTGACACGAGCGACATCGAGAGCCACGGCGATGACCTGGTCCACAAGTATTGTCCGCGCTGCAACCCGGTCATCGAGCCTGGTTCGCTGATCACGCGGCTGTGCGGGACGCGGGGGCTGGCAGCTGTCGGGCACGACGGCAAGGGTGTCGCCTATGGCCCTCAGTGCTCCTCGTGCATGGCCGTGCGCACCTCAGGGCAAGGATGCCCGACCTGTGGCTACGTGCCGCCGAGCGGGTCCTGATCCGGTGGCCGGCCTCTGCTTCTGCTCCGCCACGGTCAACCCGCCGGGTGGGTACGCGCACTATCACGCGCCGGGCGAGGAGTGCCCCAAGTTGGCCGTGGGGCCGGAGGGTGCGGCGCCGCGCCCTGGTCACGGCTGGTGGCCAGACCCGGAGGTGCCGGGGATGGACCGGTGGTGGAACGGGACCAGTTGGGTCGACATGCGGCGGGCTAGACGGTGTCCCGGGGGGTGACGCAGAAACCGCCCCCACTGCCGCGAGGCAGTGGGGGCGGGGTGTCTTCTGGTGACGGGAGCAGCTACATGAACGTGAGGAACGCTGACCCGGTGTTGGCAGCGGCGGTCCCGGTCAGCACGAGGGACGCCTTGTCGAGCTGGGCAGTGATCGAGGTCGAGGGTGCAACCTCGTTCGCCTGCACGTAGACGGCGACGGCGACGGCAGTGGGCGGCACGGTGTAGCTGACCTCGTACTCGGTCATGGTGCCGGTCAGTGTCGGGACCACAGTGTCGTGCTCGGAGATGTAGACCTGTCCGGTCGAGAAGCCCTCGATGCCGATGATGAGCGTGCAGTTGCTCTTGGATCCGGAAAGGGAAATCTTGAACGTCAGGATCTCGCCAGGGGTCGCGGGCACCGGCGACTGGTAGATCGCGAGGAGCCCGGAGTCGCCAGTCTGCCCGGCGTACTGCATCTGTTGGACCCTGGAGCCGTCGACCGCACCAGAAGAGACCTTGGTGTACGCCGGCGTGCCGACGACGGTGTCCTCGCCCTCCCAACCCGCCGACATGCTGGGGGCGTCCTCAAAGGAGGGGTTCGTCAGCCGGTTGACCTGCCGCGTGGCATCGTCGGCAGTCGGGGACAGGATGAGCGTGGCAGCTGACTCGTTGCGGGCGGAGCCGTTGTTGCCGCGGTCCATGTTGGCCGCGACGTGGGTCAGCGCCCCGGAGGTCATCGCGTCACTGTTGACCATCAGGGCAGCGTTGCCGCCGGTGGTGTTGTAGACCGTGGATCCGGTGGTGGTCCAGGTGGCGGTCGAGTTCACCGACCCGAACGAAAGCACGACCTCGTTGCCGGTGGCGATCCACGACGCAGTGGCGGCCTGTCCCTCGATGGTCGAGGTCGAGTTGTTGCCGATGTTGCTGACCACTGCCGCGACATAGGTGGGATTGACCCCGCGATAGCTGGCACACCGCCAGGTCAACACACTAGAGACGCCGACAGTGACGGTGAAGCTGGTCTGGGAGCCGTCGATCGGGACGATCTTCCACAGGTTGAGACGGTTCGTGGTCGACCCGAGCGCCGTAGCGGTGACGTTGGACCCGAAGCTCTGCGCGTTGGCGTTGTTCGACGCGATGGCGAGCACGATGAAGTCGCTCGTCAGGTACGTCGGAAGGGTGACCGTGGCCACGAGGCCGGTGACGGCGCCGTTGGTGGCTGCAACCGGGCTGATAGCCATAGGTCAGGCTTCCTGACCGACCGCGACCACGTCGATCTTGGAGTCGTCCGCGTTCCAGAACCCGCCGAGGTAGAGCGTCTTGGACAGCACGGTCGTGGTGGGCAGGGTGACCCCGAGGGCGCGGAACTGGCTGCCGTAGGCGATGGAGCGGGCGGTGCCGTTGTCCTTGATGCGGATGAGGATGGACTGCATCCCGGTCGGCGTGCCTGTCGGATTGGCCAGCGTGAGGCCGGCTGCCTGTGCGGTGATCTTCGCGGCGTCGAAGTTGTCCCAGTTGAACGTGTAGGTCGCCGTTGAGGTGGTGGAGTCGACCCGCTTGGTGACCCGCTTGTTCGTCAGGGTTGCGGTGGCGCTGTTCTTGGTCGCATCGGAGGTGTTGTCGACGTTGCTGAGGCCGACGTCGCCCTTGGCGAGGGTGGTCCAGCCGGTGTCATAGTCGGTGCTGCTGTTCTTCTTGAGCACCTGACCCGAGGTGCCACCTGTGGCAATGCCGGGTCCTGCGGGTCCTGTAGCGCCCGTGGCTCCGGCCGATCCGGTGGCACCTGTCGCGCCGGTGGGTCCTGCGGGTCCAGTGTCGCCGGTGTCGCCCTTCGGCCCCTGTGGTCCGGTCGATCCCTGCGGACCTGTCGCGCCAGTAGCGCCCGTCGCGCCCGTCGCGCCGGTCGGTCCCGCTGGCCCTTGCGGTCCGGTCGGTCCCTGTGGGCCTTCGGGTCCGGTTCCGCCGCCGAGCGACTCCAGCTCGACCACGCGCGCTACGAGCTCGTCGTACTCGGCTTCGGTCAGGAAGGCAGCGATCCCTGCCGCCACCTCCGCCGCGGCGGTGACATCCGACATGTCGACGGAGGTACTACCGGGCAGCGTGATTCCAGTGACGGCGGGCAGCCGGGTGTGGCTCAGCTTCGCGGAAACTGTGTACTGCCGGTTCGCGGGCGGGTCGATGGTCGCGTCGTCGGTGGACGGCAGCTCGACCGAGAACGAACCGGCCTCATCGAGGGCGACGTTGAGTCGACCGGCGAGGATCTTGTTCCCCTCGCCGTCGAGCAGGTAGCGCGAGTTCGGGATGATCTCGACGTTGCCTGACGCGGGGGTGGCGTCGGGCTTGAGGTAGGTCCCGGTCAGGGTTCCGGTGGTGTACGCCATTGGCTTGGCCTTTCGTTGGCGTGCGGGTGGTCAGGGGGGTACGGCGGTGCGGCCTACCGATGAGACGTAACCTTCATTCACTGATGGTTACGTCTCGCAGGATGTGCCCGTGCAGCCATGAGGCTCCGGTCGCCAGCGCCAGCGTGAAAGCGAACTTGCCTGCAGCGGTGTCCGTGCGGAACCAGCGGCGCATGTGCTCACTCAGGGTGTCGTTGTCCGGGTCGCCGCGGTCGCACCAGTAGTCCAAGAGGGCTGGGCCGCCGATCATGACGGCCCAGACCCACTCGGCCCTCGGTAGCGGGCGTGGGAGGCGCATGGCACTAGCGCACGGGCGGCTGGACCGACTCGTCCTGTCGCTTGCCGCGGGGGTCGAGGTTCGGCACGCCCCAGACGACACCGAGGGCCGCGAGGGTGGCGATCGTGACGGCGACCCACTCCTGGGCGGTCACTGCGCCGTTGTCGAGCGCCTGGTACAGCGAGCCGAGGCCCGCGATCAGCGCGCCGACGATGGCCTTGAGGTATGCGGTCATTGGTGCATCTCCTTCAGAGGGTGATGTTGTCGAGGTCGAATCCGGGGGCGAGGGTGTTGAGGTCGCACGGGAACGGAATGCCGGGGCACCGCTTCGGCACGCCGAACTCGCCGTTGCTGAACTGGTGGATCGTCCAGCCGTCAGCCCAGACCTTCGGGACGTGCGGCAGGGCGTTGACGTTGCTGTAGCGAGCGGTCCACAGGTAGGCGGCCGGGGCAGCTGTGAGGTCGAACTTGGTGTAGATGACCGGCGTGTTGCCGGTCTGCCGCTTGACCTCCGCGACGAACTCGCGCACCCACACAGTGAGCGCGGCCATCGACAGGCCGCCAGTCTCCTCGAGGTCGAGCATGGGGCGCAGGTCGCCGGCCTTCGGCTTGGCGACAGAGAGGAACTTGCGTGCCTGCCTAGTGGCGTCGCCCACGCGGGGCTCGGCGTAGTGGTAGGCGCCGAACGGGAGACCCTGCGCCTTCACCTCGGCACGGCGCTTGGCGTAGGCGTTGTCGACGAAGTCGGTGTCCTGGGTGGCCTTGTGGTAGACGAACTTGACGCCGGCGGCCTTGGCCTTGGGCCAGTCGATCTTGCCGTCGTTGTGGTGTGACAGGTCGATGCCGTCGATGGGCCAGGGGTCGCCGTCCTTGCGGGTCGGCTTGCCGGGCTTCGGGAGATCCGGGCGCGGCGTCGGCTTCACCACAGGTGGCTTCCGAGCCCACGAAGGGTCAGCGGACTTGATGCCCTCGGCGAACGCCGGATAGCCATAGCCCACGACGTTCGCCGCGCGACGCTGCCGCTTCTTCAGATAGACGCCGTTCCCTTCACGCGAGCCGTCGTCGTTGGTGTTGCCCTCGACGGTCGTGATGGTGTCGGCGTCGTAGGCGACGACGATGCCAGTGTGGTTGAGGTCGGAGGGCTTGCCGAAGCAGACGACGGCACCGATCGCGGGGTACTCCGACCAACGCTTCGCCCTCTTAAACCCGGCCGCGAGCTGGTCTACGCCCGGCGAGGGAGTCGTGATGAGCGACCCGAGTCCGGCTTCCTTGAAGACCGCGACGACGAACGACGCACACCATGCCTGGTGGTTCGGGAAGCCTGCCTTGGCGGCGAACCGGTTGTCGTTGTTGCGGCCCTCACGTACGCCTACGTACTTCTTGGCTGTGGCGATGAGCTTGTCGGTGCTGGTCATGGGGACCTCCGGTCGTGCGGGGACGGGTGTGGGTGTGGCCCCCGTGACGGACAGGCGGACGCTGACGGCGAGGTGGTCGAGGCCGGTGGCGAAAGTCGTGAGCCCTGAGGACTTCACGTCGGGGTCGACCTGGATGCGGTCGTAGCGGCTCGAGCCCAACGTGCCGGGCGTCTTGAGTTCGGTCAGGCCGAGGCCGAGGTTCACGGTGCGGCGACGGTTGAAGTCACCGGTCACCACCAGTTGCGCGCCGGGATGGAGAGCCTGCGCCTTGCGGATCTCGGCCGCGAAGTTCTTCTGCGCCAGGTTCGCGAGCGGCTGTCGCCACTTCTGACCCGTGTCGGGCTTCGCGGGACCGTGATAGGTGCCAATCAGCCACTTCTGGCCCGTCGACTTCTCCTTCAGCACCACCCACAGGCAGTACCGGTTCGGGCCACGCTTGCGGTTGTCGCCCTTGGACCCGAGCGCCCCGGCCTTGCCGCCCTCCAGGACCAGCTTGCCGCCCGAGTCGACCCGGTCGAACAGGATGGGCGACCATGCGACTACGAGCTCGACCATCGTCGACACGCTGAGACCGAGCGACTTGATCGCGTCGTGGTCCTTGGAGGCTTCGGTGAATGTGAGCACGTCGCCGCGAGCGGCGGCACGCGCGTAGGCGGCGAGGCGCTTGGCGGTCGGCTGGAACATGTTTCCGGCGCAGTGGCACAGAGTGAAGGACATGACGGCCTCCCTAGGGCAGGCGTAGGAGCCGCGCGAACCAGAGACGGGCGCGGTAGAAGAGGTGGGTCAGCGGTCGCGGGACTCGCGAATGGAGACGACCATCGCCACAATCAGCAGTACCGGGAACCCGACGGCTGCGAGGTTGTACCAGTTGATCGGCGCATCACTCGTGAACTGGTCGAGCGACGTACCGGTCATCAGGACTGCGACATAGAGCAACGCCAGATAACGCAGCCACTGACCCAGTGAGTTCACGCGGCCACGGATCTGCCGCATGTGGACGAACAGCAACCCGACAGCAATCAGAGCGAAGACACCCTTGACTGAGTAGAAGTCCATCAGTCCATCCCCTTCTCGGTCTCGCGCACCCGGTCGCGCAGGTGGCGGACCTCGCGGCGCGTCTCGGTCAGTTCAGCCTTCGCCAACGTCAGTTCGCGCCGCGTGGAGATGAGCTCCTGTCGCGTCGACTCCACCTCGCCCTGGAGGCGCGTGATCTCAGACCGCAGCGGTTCAAGCAACGAGATAGCCGTCTCTGTGTTGGTGCGGGCGGCGTCGGCGCCCATCTTCTTGCGCTGGAGCAGCGAGCGGACGACCTCGAGCAGGATCGCGCCCAGGCCGGCAGCAACTGCCCATTGCAGGAAGTTGTCCACTACGACGCCCGGATGATCTGATGCACCCGCCGATTGATCCGCACGAACTGGATGCCGGTCGCCACCCCGAACCCGAGGACGAGGCCACAGATGAAAGCGCCGTCCATGCCGGCCGCGGTGATGATGACGGCGGCGTAGATGAACGCTGCGATCGACAGAGCGAGCAGGCCGCCACGCTTGATGAGCAACCCGGTACGTCGGTCACCCTGCCAGAACATGCCGAGCAGGGTCGAGCCGGAGCCGAACGTGAGCATGGCGCCCCAGACTCGGGCGACGGCAAAGGGCAGCTCTGCTTCGATGCTGCCGGACGTGGAGACGCCGGCAAGGAGGCTGATGCCTGAGATGAGGCAGAGCGCCAGCAGGTACACGGCCAGGGGGTTGCGGGGTTCGCCCACGGGATCTGCCTTCAGTTTGATGTATCTCACAGAGCCTCCCGTCGCTCTTACCGAGCGAGGCGCTGTGCGCGTACGCTCCCGGACACCCTCCGCCGTCTCGTGGCCGCGAGCGGTGGTGGGGAGGGGCGTCGGTCTCCCGACCGGCGCCCCGCTTCAAACTCGGATGCCAGCCTTGGCGAGCATCCGCGTCAACGCGTCGACCTCCGGCTGTCTGGCGATGTACCCGGCGGCCATGTCTATACGCGGCTTGTGCGGGGACGCGAGATTCCCTGAGGATGTGCGGCAGCGGTGGTTCTGGCTCTGCTTGCACGTCGAGCACGGCGGGAACGGTCCCTGCCACGCGAGGAGACGCTTCTCAGCGTCGGCGGGTGGGGACGTCTGATCCCTGGGTGGGCGGACGATGATCACAGGCTCATCCCCCGTCAGTAGGTGCGGTAATCCTCGGTCGGCGTCATGACCCCAGGCGAGGAACAGTAGAAGTCGACGTGGTCCACGGGCGCGTACGGGCCGGGCCATGAGGAGTCGAGGCGCAACGTATCCATCTCTAGCTCGCCACCAGCAGCAGCGAGGTAGGACCCGAACCCGACCACTCGCGTGAGGGTGCCCGAGTAGGCGCCAGTCAGGGTGAACTTGGTCTCAGAGAAGTCGTCGAAGAAGACCCGAAGCTCCTGGGTGTTCGCGGTGTCGTCAACCGTCCACGAGAACCTGTAGTACGTGTCGATGGAGATCGGCTGGCTCGTCGGCGATGTGGCGACAACGCTGCCGCCGTTGCGCATCGACATCGTGTGCGTGCCCGCGTCGATCCTGATGTCCGCCTGCACCGTGCCACCAGACGCGAGTGAGGTGATCATGCACAGGCACAGGTTCGCCGACGTCGGCCACGCCTTCACCCGGAAGTAACCGGAGGCCATGATCGGCACCGTCGTGATGTTGGAGCCGTAGTCGTACTGGATCCGTCGCCCGGCAGTCAGGTCGTCCCAGTAGACACCGACAGCACCATGCATCGACGAGGACCCGAGGGCAGTCGGTGCGGTGCCCGAGATGGACCACGGCGCAGACATGGTGATCGGCGCCGAGGGTGTCGAGGAGTCGAACGTCATCAGCACCGCAGCCGGCGGCGTGCCGCCCGTGGGTGTACCGAACGGACCCGGCCAGTCGTCGTCGACTCGCAGCGTGTCCATCTGCACCGAACCGCCGGCGTAGGCGACGTTCGGGCCGAACGACAGCACTCGCAGTGTCCCAGATGGCGTGAACGCGCCGGACAGCGTGAACAGCGGAACCGTCGACTCGAGCGCGTAGATCCGCAGCTGCTGAGTGTTGGCGAAGTCGTCGACCATCCACTCCGAGCGATACCACGTGTTCGTCGCGAGCACGTTGGCGCTGGTGCCGATGCCCACGAGCCCGGTTCCAGGGTCGTTCCGCAGTGTCACGGTTCCGTTGTTGTTGACCCGCCAGTCCGCCTGAAGCGTCCCGCCTGTGGGTAGGTCGAGAATCGCGCCGAGGTACAGAGCCGCCGAGGTGGGCATGGTGATGATCCGGAAGTACGACGATGTGTACACCGGGTACGACGCCTGCGGTGATCCCAGGTCGTGCTGGATCCGCCCGGCCGTGCCTGCGGTGTACGCGACGCCCGCGGCGCCGTGTAGAGCCGAGGCAGCGGTCGCGGTCGGGATGCTGCCGCTCGTCGCCCACGGTGCGGACAGCGAGATCGGCGAGTTCAGCGTCTGGGAGTCGAAGCTCTGGGTGACCGGCGTCGGAGGAGTAGGTCCGCCGCCGCCACCCGAGAACGCGCCAGTGAAGTCGGTGGCGGTTCGCAGCGTGTCCACGTCGATCGCGCCGCCCGCAGCCACTGTGTACGGGCCGACCGCTGCCACACGCGTCGCGTTGCCGCTGTAGGTGCCAGTCAGGGTCATCAGCGGCGCAGTGTTCTCACCGACGTAGATCCGCAGCTCCTGCGCACCCGTGACCTGCGAGACCTTCCACTCACACCGGTACCAGGTGTTCGCACTCAGGGTCGCGCTGGAAACCTGCACCGCGATCAGCGAGGGAGTCCCCGACGGCGTGGTGTTGTTGCGCAGCGTCACCGTCATGTTCGTGTTGACGCGCCAGTCGGCCTGCACAACCGCGGAGGTCGTGGCCGAGAGGATCGAGCCGAGGTACATCGCGGCAGTCGACATCGTCCGGATGTTGAAGTAGAACGTGTTCGCCACTGCACGCGCGGTCTGGATGGACCCGTAGTCGTACTGGATCCGGCCGGCTGAACTCGTCGAGGCCCAGCGTGCGCCTCGAGTGCCATGCAGTGTGGCCGCCACGAGTGCCACCGGTGCGGTTCCGTTGGTCGTCCACGATCCCGTCGTGGGAACCGTCGCGCCTTCAGATACCGCGTTGAAGTCGAGGGTGCTGTCGACAGTCATCCGCCAGTCACCCCTGTCCGATTGCCAGCGAGCGCGATGTCGGCGTAGGCGTCGAGCGCACCGCCGAGGTTGTTCGCCCCACCGGGGTCAGCGCCGGCGAGCCAGGCGTCCTGCGACGCGAATCCACCTGAGCTCGTGCCGTTCGGGCCGAGGTGGAACTCGCTGACCATCCGGACCTCCGGAGTGGCGTTCAGGTAGGTTGCGAAGTCCCGCCACGCCGCGGCCTGTGTCGCAGCCGTGGCAACGATCGGGGCGCCACCGTAGGAGGCGGCACGGGAGAAGTTCGTCTCGAACAGTTCGAAGTTCTGGATCCCCACAGACCGGCACTCAGCCAGCAGCTGCGCCATGCGCGGCCGGAAGTCGCGCATCGTGCCGTTGGAGTTGGCGTGCCAGTAGGCGTCGATCTGGAACGCAGCCACGTCGAGGTTGGCCGGGTCGAGTTCGTCCCACCAGTTGAACCAGGTGAACCGCTGCGGGGTGTTTGGATCCCACGAGAAGTCCATCAGGCAGCCGCCCACGGTGACATCCAGTCCGCGGGCGCGGATGACCGGCGCAGCAACCGAGATAAACTGGTTGATGCCGTCTTTCCAGATCGGCCCGTTCGTGTTGGCCCACGTCACCCATGCCGGATTCGTCGGGGTCGCCGGGGACGGACCGTCATCCTCCGGTTCGTGGTTCATCGTCACCGACCCGAAAGTCCCGACCGGCCAGGAGTTGAAGAACTGGACGATGTCGGCGTCGTAGGCGCCCCTCGCCAACGCTGCCCAGTCGGTCCGCTTCACGTTCAGCATCGCGCCAATGCCCTGGTTGTCCGCGTTGGCGACCGAGGAGTTCGCGAAAGATGTCGGGAGGTTGGAACCGGAGTACCCGTGCATGAACGTCGAGACGTTGGTCGGCGGACTGGACAGCTGGTTGCGCAGGATGCCGTTGATCTGCTGCCACCACTGGTAGCTGTTGGTCGGGTTGGTGCCGAGGCGGTCTCGGTGCTCCTCGACGTTGCCGTACCACGGCAACGTCGAAGGCGGAGGCGGAGGGGGCGGCGGCGCGCTCTGGGAGCCGTCGCGCTGCCGCAACAGCCCCGTGGTGGTGGCCCGGTAGGGGTCCGTCAACCGCTGAGGCATCCCTCAGACGTCCTTCTTGTGGTTGTCGCCCGGCACGTCGTCGATCCACGACGGGCCGACCGTGCCGCCTTGGCACTCGAAGTAGATGTCGGTGCGGTTGCTCGGGCGCGTCGAGGGCCACGAGACGCCGTTCCACGGGATGCGAGTCACATACCCCGAGGGCATGTTGTCGAGGCTCAGGCCGCCACTGCTCGTGACCGCCGACAGTGTCCCCTGACCGCTCCCATTGTCGGCGTAGGTGAACGTGATCCCGAGGTGCGAAGAGCGGGCGAAGAGTGCCGCGATCGCGTCCTCAATGAACTCCGTGACCTCGGTCGTCGCAAGCTCGGTCGTGCCTACCGCGCCGGCGTCGATGTTCCACACGGTGCCCGACCCGGACACGGTGATGTCACCCTTGTCGCCGTCAGCCAGCGTGGCGCCCGTCGGCGTGGTCCAGCTGAGCGCCATGTCCGAGTTCGACGCCTTGGCGAGCACCTGCCCCGTCGTGCCACCCGTGGGAATGACGCTACCCACGGTGCGCGGCAGGAGAGCCATGCCGTCGGCGTTGTAGAGCGCCACCAGTCCGTCTGGACCCTTGAACGGCGGCACGTAGCCGTCGCTGTTGACGACGATGCTGGTCGCCGGGGTGGTCAGGGTCGAGCCGATCAGGAAGTCGTTCTGCAGCGTGCCACCCGGTGCGTCGTAGAGCGCGACCGTGGTGCCGGGGTCGAGCTTCAGCGCGTTGGCGTTCCCCGCATCCTCAGTGACCGCGAGGTGGGTCGCCTCACCGCCGAAAATGAAGCGCGTCATCGGGTCTCCTTCAAGTTGGTCATGCGGTCAGGACGTCGAGCAGCGTGCGGTCAGCGAGCCCGACCGGCGCCAGGTTGATCGACTTCGCACCCGCCGCATACGAGGTCTCGCCGATCACCCAGTCGACGTAGTGCAACGGCTGGCCCTGCTCGTTGAGGACACCGAACATCCGCACGAGGTCGCCGGCCTTCACTGCGGGCAGGAACGCAGGGATGCCGCCCGGCGTGGTCAACTGGTAGGCCGAGAGCTCGAGGCTGTTGGTCCACCCCAGCTGCGCGCGGCCCTTGGCGAGCAGGCCGGTGGCGACAGCCTTCGCCTGCGCGGCAGTCAGGAGCCCGCGGCTGGTCGCGTCGACCGGGAACTCCTTGCGGCCGAACTGGAGCCGGGCGGCCGGGTCGCCGTCGGTCGCGGTGGCGAACCCGCCCGACGAGGTGTAGCGGATGTACAGATCGGAGGCGTAGTTGTCGTCAGCGAGCCCGAACCGACCAGAGCCGGGGGTGGCGTGCCACGTCGGAACCGTCGGGTCCGCGACGCTGTACAGGACCCCGTCGGCGTCGACTCCCCACCGCTTGCCGTTGCTGTCGGCCCATGCGTCGAGCAGTGCGCCCACGTAGCCGATCGACTCCGTGCCGTCGCCAGCGGTGAACGGCAGCGAGACACTGAACCTCGCAGGGACTCGCTGCCACGGCAGCCCGCGGATGATCGCCTGGTCGATGGCCGTGTTCGGGGTCGAGGTCGAGTTGCCCGACCCGTCGAGACACAGGTAGTCGGCACCGAGCATGGAGAGACCGACCGCGTTGAACGTCCACGAGTCGGCCATGTCGGGCTCGGTCAGGACGCCCACCCACAGTCTGGACGGCCCGCAGAAGATCTCCACGAGCTGCCCACGCCGCAGCATCGGGTGCAAGTAGGTCGGCGTGAGATCCATCCGCCACGACGCGGCCTTGCAGCCACCGTCCGCCGCATGGCTGTAGGTCAGCTCACCCCAGCCCGCAATCTCGTAGGCCCACAGATCACCGACACGCAGCTGCAAGCTCATGTCGAGGTGCCTGGATCCACAACGTGGCTGTGGAAGGACGGATAGTAGGCGATGTCGACCCGCGGCTGCACAGAGCCCGTGGTCACCAGGTACACGTTGATCGCGGGCGGCACGAACTCGTGCGCCCCGAACGACTGTGCCGAAGCTCCGGCGCCGTACAGCGTCGTTCCGTCACCGCGGGTGATCGAGGGGACCGGGTTCGTCAGTGTCGCCGCCGACATCGCCAGCACCGAGGACGGCCCGCCCGGAGTCGCCGTACCCGTGCCGCACTCGACCCACGTCAGGCGGCCCTTGTCGACATCGAACAGCCACGCCTCATCGAGGGACAGGCCGGCCGGTCCCGACAGTGTGACTCGAGCCGTCGCCCCGGTGGAGTCCTCGGTGGTCGTCGTCGTCGGCAGCACCACGACCGCGATCGGGTGAACGGTCCACACCCCAGCGGTCAGCGCGACCGAACGCGACCCAGACTGGCTGGTGCCCACCGTCGTCGACCCGACCCGGCTGGATGCCGACCACGCCACACCGTAGGAGCCAGTCGTGGCGTGCTTGACCCGAGCCATGAGCACGTAGGCCGACTGCGGGGGAGGTGTGAAGTCGAAGCTGTGCAACGTCGAGAGGTCGCTGGTTAGGCCGGAGACCACAGAGGCGTCGATCGTCGTCACTGGGCCGGGGACCATCCGCCGGCGCAGGTCAGGCTGGAATCCCGAGAGGTGGTGCGGTGTCGTGTGGACCAGAGCCGTGCCCAAGCCCACCGGAACCGGAGAGGTGTCGGTGACTGTGATGTTGCCCTGCGCCCGCGTCGACCCGTAGATCGTGAACGACCGGAACGTCTGCCGCTGCCCCGTCGTGGTGGACAGCGAAGTCGTGTTCGTGCGGGCGACCTCATCGACATTGAGCCCGATGATGCCCTTGGTGTTGACCGCCTTCGCGTAGGTGGTCAACGCGACAGAGGTCAGGGTCGAGGCGCCGTGCCGGAACCAGTAGTAGGGGCCGTCCTGCGCCACAGGAAGCGACTCGACGCCATTGAGGAGAGCCTTGATCTGCGGGTTGGACGCAGTCATGGTGGACAGCGTCGTCGTCAGCTTCACCCGGACGAACGGCGTCAGGGTCATCGACGCAGACAGCCCCGTGCGCGTCAGCCGGATCCACCGCGTGAGAGGGCTGGGCGGCCAGCCCGCGGCGCCGTGGACCTGTCCGCCAGACGCCGAGATCCCTGGTGGCGCGTAGCTGCCAGCCGCTCCGGTGACCGCCCATCCGGTGGTGACCGTGCAGTCGTCGACCACCGTCACAGCAGGCGTGGTCGTGGGCGGAGGCGGCGAGAAGTCCGAGGCCACCGACTGGGACCGGGCGAACGGCAGCGCCTTGATCTTCAGGATGTAGACGCGGTACTCGTTCAACTCGTTCAGGTCGGAGAATGCGTGGTCGAACCACGAGTCCACGACATCGAAGACACAGGCGGCGGCTGCGCCCGCGATCGTCCTGGACGGAGGAGTCCACGTCAGCTCGTTGCGTCGCTCAACCTCAGCCATCAGAGCCTGCTCACCGAGAGCCAGGTTCGCTGAGGACGTGCCGCACATCGTAAGCCGGAGCGACATCTCGCGGTTGTCGTGACCATTGGTGACCGCGATCGAGCCGTCAAGCAGGAACGAGGTGATGGTTTGCTCAATGGGAACCGGGTTGCCAGTGTCGGCGTCCTCGCCGGCCGCCTCGATCCACCAGCCAGCGGACTTGTCCCGACCGAGCAGGTCCAGCGCGCCGAGCGTGAGGCCCGCGTCGACGCCGGGGTCCACCAGCAGGACAGTGCTGCGAGAGGTGAGGATCATCGGTTTCTCCGCCTCGCCTGTGCCGCGGTCCGGTTGATCTCCCCGCCGACACTCCTGCCGGCTTCCCGGCCCATCTCGCGGGCGTTCCCACGCTGGCCACGGCGGAGGTGGATGATCTCGGCGCGCAACTGGCGGAGTTCCTTGTTGGTCTCGGAGATCTGCTCGTTGTAGACCGCGCCACCCGCATAGGTGCCGACCAGGGCGGCTGCCTGTGCGCGCTGGTTGTACAGCGACTCGTACTGGTTGATGCCTGAACGACCGAGCGACAGCAGCGACTGAGCCTTGGCGACGTCCCCGGTGGATGCGATGGCAGCGAGTGCTTGGCCGTCGAGCCCGGAGCCCTTCAGCTTCATCAACGTCCCGCGGAAAGCGTTCGCCTTGGCGATGTCCGCCCGCAGTACCGCACGCGGGTCGCCTGCACCCTTGGCCCACACGTCCGTGGGGGTGGCGAACGGGTCACTGAGGAACGAGTCGCGCACCGTGCTCGAGAGGTCGGTGCGCTTGGAGATCAGCGACTCACGGAGGGTCTTCTCCCGGTTGAGTGCCTTCGTGGCTTCCTTGAGCGCCTTGGTGAACCGGTTGACGTGCTCGTGGTCGTTGCCGCCGCCACGGCGCCGACGTGATCCGTCGTCGATGCCGCCGTTCGCGAAGTACGCCACGCCACCGAGCAGCGACACCGTCTCCGCAGCGATGGCCCGCGCGCGAGGACGCCGGTCGTCGTTGGCGAGCGGGATGTACGCCTCGCCCATCGTCTCGGGCTCACGCCACACGCGCGTAGGGCCGGGGCCAGCGAGCTCGGGCATGTGCCGGTTCGCGACGTCGCCGTAGGCATAGTGGAAGATGTTGCCGCGCGCACTCTGGGGGCTGACCGCGCCGCCGGCGCCGAGGTCGCCAGACTTGATGTGCTGCGTCTGGACCCGGATGTGGACGGTCCTGTCCTTCAACTGCTGGAGTTCGCGCTGAACCGCCGCGATCTGAGCCCGGACTGCGTTGGCGCCCTCTTGGTCGACGTGGATCAGCTTGTTTTTCAGCCGGTTGATCTCGGCCCGCATGTCTGCGATCCGCTTCTTCGACTCCGCCGCACCCTGCTCGGTCACCTTCGGCTTGGCGTGCAGCCGGTCGATGAGGCCGAAGTCGTTCGCCATCCGCTGAGCCGCGGGCCGTGACATGCCCATCGCCTGAGCGATCCGCACGAAGTCGCGGCGCTTCTCGTCGAGGAACTTGGTCTTACCGAACCCGGCCTTCATCTTCTGGCCCGCCTGCTGAGCCGCGGTACCCATGCCGACCAGCGCCGCACGAGCAGAGATGCCCGCGCGCTGATGCGCCGCCAGGATCTTGCCGTTCGCGGCAAGTACCTTGCCGCCCTCCTTGGCGAGGTCGCGGGCGTTCAGCGTCGCCGTCCGGAGCGCGTCCTCGCTGCTGATGGCGTTCATGGCAGCGTTGGCCCGCTCCATCGCGGCCGTCAGCTCCTTGACGCTCATCGCTGCCTCAGCCGCCGCGTCGCCCGTGACACTGAAGCCCCTGCTGGCGGCAGTCACGGCGATGGCGGCCGCAGCCGTCCGTGACTGGATGGTGTCGAACGCCCCTGCGAAACTGTTGGCGAGCACCCCGGCCGAAGCCTTGCCCGACAGCGTGACGTCGCTGAAGATTCCGCCACTGAGGTCACCGCCGGGCATCGCGGCACCGAGGCCCTTGAAGGCGTCGGAGAACCAGTCGCCTCCGCTGGTGACATCGTTGAGGTCCTTGACCTCATCCTTGGCCTTGGCGATGTTCTCCGAGAATGCGGTCCAGTCGCTCGCGTTAGCCGCGGCGCTCGCCCGATGGAGGGAGTCGGACAGCCCATCGTTGGCGTGCGAGAGGTCAATGACCGCACCCACACCCGCGCCGATCGCGGCGCCCCATGGGCCGGCGAGGGTGCCCATCAGCGCCAGCGAGACAGTGTTGGTCACACCGACCTTGTCGCCGAGGCCGGACGTTGCGAGCGCGAGACCGCCGACCACGGCGCCAGCCTTGCCAGCCTGTGCAGCCGTCGAACGCAACGAGCCACCCAGCCGCTCAGCAGCCTCACGGTGCGCGATCATCTGTGTGGCCGAAGCCTGCGCGCGACCCTGAGCCGTCCGCGTCACGGCGGAGTACGCCATCCAGTCGGCACGTAGCGTCTTCAGGCCCGCACTCTGGTTGCGGATGCCCGTTGCCACGGGTCCGGTGAAAGCCGTCTTGCTCAGCGCCGAAGTGGTCCGCATCGCCAGGTTCAGCGCCGACAGCGCCGCGACCATGCCGAAGATCGGCGTCCCGAGGTCGGAGTCAGCGATCGCGCCGATCGCCTTCGCGAACGCCTCGATGCCCTGCAGGATCGGCCCAGCGATCGGAGCCGCAGCCTCCACGATCTGCAACGCCGCGCTACCGATCGCGCCGAGGGTGTCGGCGACCTGCGGGCCAGTGGTGCGGATGTAGTCGATGAACTCCGCGAAACCCTCGGTCTTCGACAGACCCGAAGCCCACTCGTCCAGCGAGGCCGTCGCATCCACCAGCCACGAGGAGAAGTCGTCGTTGAGCGGGTCGAACGCCATCCACATCTCGGCCATCGCGTGACCCGTGTTGCCCGCAGCCGCCGCCATGTCCCGCAACGCCGAAGGGGCATCGGTCTCGAGGAAGGTGAAGAAGTCGGCCCAACGGTCAGAGGCCAGCGAAGCGCCCGTGTCCGCGCCGATCGAGCCCAGTTCGCCCGCAACCGCACCGACAATCCGCCGCACGGTCGGCAGCAGCGTCTCCATCGACTGCAAGCCCTCGACAAAGCCGGGGAACATCTCGGATGCCCCGGTGTCGCGCAGCTCCTTCATCGCCGGACCCATGTGCCGCAACTGCGTCACCATGTCTTGCGCGGCCGGCGAGATTTCCTCCATCGCCATCTTCGCGGCCTGCAGGTTCTCGGCGGTCGGCTCCAGAGACGCCTTGTTCATGGCTGTCAGCGCGTCACCGACGCCCTGGAACGCGCCGATCATCGTCCCGCCAGCCAGCGCCGCGAACCCGAACTGAGCAGCGAGCCCAGCCACAGCCGGCACACCCACAGCGGCAATCGGGATCAACGACGGGCCGATCGCACCAGCCAGGTTCGCCAGCAGCGACAGACGGCCCGAGTATTGGTCGATCGAAGACCGACCCTTGTCCATACTCTTGGTCAGGGCGTCGGTGTCGCGGGTGATCGTCGTCGTGCCACGCGAGGACCGGATCGCGGTCCCGTTCAGGCTGTTCAGGTTGTGCTCGAGGAGAGCCGCAGCCGCAGCCGCCCTGGTCATCTCGGAGGTGAAGTCGCCGGTGACTGTGAGTCGAACGTTCTCCTCGCGTGTCGCCACCGGGCACCCCCTCTACGTCTTCTGTTGGCTGGATTGGCGGCGCTGCTCGACCTCTGCGGGACTCTGCAACCGCGTGAAGACGTGCCGCCCGTCAGAGGGATCAGGCGTCGCGGGCGAAGGGTTGTCACCGAGCCGCTCACGGAACGCCTTGTCGCTCGCCTCGTAGATGCGGGCGAGCTTCGACCCGCCCGCACACACCGGGCAGACGCGGGTCTCGAAAGCGAAATGGTTGGACTTGTCGCCGGTCAGCGACTCATGGAACCCGCACGCACACAGGCCCGCCTCGAACCGGCCCAGCGCCAACAGGTCCGCGCGGTCCTCGTCAGACCACTCAGGCTCCGTGGTGGTGACGACCTCCCACGCATCCGCAAGTGCTACGCGGTTGCCGTCTCGGTCGTAGCCACGCTGGACTCGCTCGGGCTCCCACCCATGGAGTCGTCGGGGACTGGTTCGGAGGTCTCTGGCGAGTCGGAGGCGCTCAACCTGCTCAGGCTGTCGGACAAGCCGGAGCGCCATTGCCGAAAATCCAGGCGGCTCTCATACATCGACACGACAGCCTGAGCGATCAGCTTCTTGTCCGGCGCAGCGACGCTGTCCTGGAACACTGCGGCCCAGTCGCCCTCAGCCAGCTCCTCGCCGTTCCACGAGTGGGCGTAGGTGCCGAGATCCTCGAGCAGGTCATCGGCGCTGCAGTAGCCGCCGGCCACCTCGAGGTCGCGGTCGTGGCCAGGTTCGCCCTCGTCGCGCGCAGGGTGCGTGTTTGCCCAGTTGCGCCACTCGCCGTCAGTCCGCTTCGCACGGACCCGCAGCTCGCCCTCATGCTCGGCCATCTCTGCGAGGCGTTCCGCCAGGCGGGCACGAAGTCCGGCCGCTTGGGGATTGCTGCCCTGTGACAGCTTCCGCGGCGGCCTCGGCTCGTCCGGGTCGACGGGCTCAGGGCGTGCGTCAGGGATCGCGTCCAACTGCGCAACCAGCGACTGCACCTCGGCCACCAGTTCTGGGGCGAGGCAGATCGTCACCGACCGCTCAGGGCGGGCCTTGCGAGGTTGGGCGCGCAGTTCAGCAAGCGTGCGAGTCACTTCGAAATCCTCGCGGGGAGGTGGACGTCGATCGGGATGGAGATCGTGATCGCCCGCTCGGCGAACACGCCGTCGCCGACAACTACCCGCTGCTGGAGGTTGCATCCGGCGAAACGGTCAGCCACCGACTCGGGGACGGTGAACGTCACCGTCTGACCGATCGAGAGCGGCGGGTCCAGGTAGATGTCGCGCGAGGTGAGGCCCAGCAGGTCGAGCAGCGGCTCCATCGCCGTCATGAGTTCGGAGTGGCGGATGAGGCTCGGAGGGTTCTTCATGGCGTGGTGCTCCTTCGGCTGATGGCTGATGTGGCTGAGAACCGGGCGACGCGCTCAGCCAACGCGCCGCCCGGTCGATGTCAGGCTCAGACGAGCTCGATGTCGTAGAACGACTCCTTCACGACCGCACCCTGCGTGATCGAGAACTCCGCGTACTCGTCGTCACCCGTCTGGGTGCGGTTGCGGTAGCCGAGGTCGGTCAGGTAGGCGTTCACGAAGTCGCCGGCCGCCGCGGTCTCAGAGTCGTCCACGCCGAGGCGCTCCACGACGTAGACGCGAGTGCCGTCGACCATGCTCGCCTTCATCTCGTTGGCGTCGTCGGTGTCGTCGGCCTGCGGCTTGTAGCTGTACTGGACGTCGGAGATCGACTCCTTCACGGTGCCGAGCTGCTCGCGGCCCTTGACCTCGCACAGCTTGCGCGGGGCCTCGCCCTTCGTCTGCTCACCGACCACGGCCAGGCCGTTGCCGTAGATGAAGCAGGTGGCCTTGAAGCCGGCGTTCACGATGACGGCGGTCAGCGCGGCCGGGTTGGGGACGTCGGCCTCGGGGATGACCCAGACGCTGCGGGTGCCGAGGACGTTCGTGGTCTCGGGGAGGGAAATGGTCACTGGTCGTTCTCCTTCTTGTTGGTGGCGGACTCAGTGACCGCCTGCTCGTCGGCCTTGCTGGTCGACTTGGCCGCCGCTTCTGCGACGGTTGTTCTGGGCTTCACCGGGCGACCAGTCTTGGTCGTCATCGGGCGAAGCGTGCGGTCCCTGCGATACGGGGACTCATCGAGGATCTCGGCGCCGGTTCGCTCAGCCAGGCGGCGGCTCATCGGCGCCACGCGCTGAGTGCGCTTGCTGCGCGCGAGGACAATGTCGTCAGCCATCGGGGGCTCCTAGTGTGCGTAGGTGTACATCGCGACGCCCGAGAACCGGCCGTCGTCCTTCTCCGGAGTCCGGTCGGACTCGAACTGCAACGGAGTCGTAGCGCGGCCCTCGATGGTCAACCGCTGCTCATTCAGCGCGGTCGCCACCTTGAACAGCGCCCACCGCGCCTCATCGACCGTGCGACCAACCGCACGCGCCGAGACCCGCCAGCCAGTCGCGCCAGCCTTCGCGGCGAGGTTCAGGGTCGGGTTGTACCGGCGCTCAATGGCGACCAGCACGAAGATGTTGGGCAGCGTGCCCGCATTGCCGTCCGCGCCGGGAACCTGCCCGTACTCGTAGACGTTGTTCGGGCCGATCTGCGCCTTGATCGCCGCGCGGATGGCGGTGATGTGCGCGCGAGAGTCCAGCGTCACCGTGCTCACGGCCAGAACGCGGCATCAGCGATCTCGCCGATGTCCCTCGCCAGCTTCGGCCCCTGGATGTCCGCAGCCTTCGGGAGGTCGGTGTTGCCCGCGCCGTGACGCCAGCCAGCACCCACCGCGTTGCCCGCGACAGTGCCCTCGGGACCGAACTCGCCTGTGAGAGGGGCGACCAGTTCGCCGCTGATGCGCTTGTAGTAGTTCAGGCCGTGGATACCCGAAGCCTCACGCGCAAACCGCTTCGCCAGCGTCGTACCCTGGGCGGTGTTGCGCTTCACGACGCGGGAGAGCTTCGCGGGCGTCGTCGTGGCAATGGTCTGCAAGTCGCGACGAAGGCCGCCGATGGCGTGCTCGACGTGGATCCTCATGCGGCCCACTCCTCAGGACGCGCAGCCTCGACGATCGGCACCCGGCGCGCGGTCTTCTGGTCGTAGCGGATCGCAGCGACAATGCGCCACACATCGCCCGCCCACTCGCCCACAGTGACCTCGATGAGGTCGCCGTCCGCGAGATCGGTGGCGGTCGCAGGGAAATGCCCCACGCCGGTCGCCTCCTCGAAGGTGACGCCGCCAATGGTCACCCCGTTCGAGCCGCCGTCGCCGGTCGAACCGGCACTACTGCGGAACGGAAGATTCGTGTAGACCGAGGCCCAGATCGGCACCTCGAGGCCGCTGTCCTCGTCCTGCGCCGTCTCGCCCGTCTTGCGGCGGATCGTGACGCGGGAGATCATGCGGGACTCAGCCTGCGCACGAAGCGACAGTAGGGTCCAGCCGATGTCGTCCTGGATGCTCACCAGTCCGCGCCCTCGAAGATCGGGTAACCGGCGATGTCAGTACCGCACGAGCACCAGTTCGCGCCCATCATCAGGGAGCACCACGGAAGGTGGGCACATGTCCCGCCGCTCGGGATGATCGAGAACGCCGTGCCGGCGGTTCCGCCCGGCACGAGCAGGTTCCACCACTCGTCGCGGATCGTGATGCGCCCGCCGCTTGAGCGGTAGGTCTTCGAGACTCGGCCGTCGTCCACGGAGACATCCACGGTGGTGGCGTCGTCGGGGCGGCGGATGTGCGCCAGAACAGCCTCGCGCACCACGTAGTCGAGGCGGGCCTGATCCAGCTCGTCAAGGCTGGCGACCTGCCCTGTGTTCGTGCCCACCAGACGCGCAGTGATCAGCATGAGCGCGTCACTGATCCACATGTCCCACTGGGCACGCTCAGAGTCGGTAGGGGTGCGGCCTAGCGCAGTCTCGATGTCATCGGTTGACGCCATGACCGCACCCCTCCCGAACTACTTGGTCGACTTGCTGGAGGACTTGGAGCCCTCCGGAGTGAACTGAGCACCCAGGCGCTCAGCGTTCTCCTCGGTGGTCTGCACCACGGCGCCGTTCGCGAAGGTGCCGCGGACCGTCTTCGGCTTGTCAGCCATGTGGATCAGCCCCCTCAGACCAGGTCGTGGATCTTGGCCACGGCGTTGAGGTCAGCGATGCCCCAGCCGTAGACGACCTCAGCACGGAACGCGACCTCGTTCTTGCGCTTGAGGTCGCCCCCGCCGTCCGGGTCGCCGTACTTGATCAGCTCGAGGCCGATCTGCTTCTGGATGCCCCAGCGGACGGTGTCGAAGTTGCCGACGATGCCGAGCACCTTCGTGTCGACCGCGATGACGCCCGTGCCGGCGACCGTGTGAGACACCGACGCGCGGTGACCCTCGAGGTCTGAGACGGGAAGCTGGAGCCGGAAGTCCGGGTACAGCTTCTGCTCGGTGGTGGAGTTGCGGCGAGCGGCGAAGCGAGCGGCGTAGGCCGGGGCCAACGCCACGTCGCGAGGCATGTAGCCGTCCGCCAGGACCAGCGCGTCCGCCGCGTCGAGCGACACGTAAGGCGCATTCGCGGCCACGTCTTCGACCAGGTTGGTCGTGTCTGTAAGACCACCATTCATGGCGGCCACAACGGCACCGCCAGTCGGGTTGATCTCGTGGATGACGCCGTAGTCGAGCGCGCGGGAGAGCGCCGGCTGCACGAGGTCGAGGATCTGGTCGACGACCTCGAGCTGACGGTCCTCGTCGGCCCACAGAACTTCCTCGGAGAACCGAAGCGTCTTGTGGAACTTGAAGGGCTTCATGGACTTGCTGGTCGCCGTGACGGTCGAGGCGCCCTTGTTGCCGCCCTCGGGGACGTACTCGGCCTCACCGATGTCGTAGGTCCACGACTCACCCTCACCGAAGGACATCGGGATCGGGGTGGACAGGGTCGCGATGACCGAGCCGCCCTGGATCTTGCCGAGCCACGGGTCGAGCTTCTGCTTGGGGATCGTGAGTGATCCAGTCTGGAGAACTGCCATCTTTCTGACTCCTAGTCAGCGTTGGCCCGGTCGAAGAGTTGGCGCACGAAGGCGCGGTCGTCGTCGCTGCCGGGCTTGGGATTGTTGCCCTCACGGGGCACGTGGTTGCCTTGCTTCTTGCGCTCCGACTCGCGAGCAGCGAGGCGCTTAGCCTGTGCGGTCAGCGTCTCTTCGTCGGTGCCCGTCAGGAACAGGTCTGCGTCCTCGTCGGCGATGCCGTGGGCGGCCTGCACGCGGCGCTTCATGGCCTCGCGCTGGCTTGCCTTGACTTCGATCTCGAGGGCGGCGATCCGCTCCTCAGCGGTCTTCGCCTCGCCGGCCTTCGTCTTGAGCTCGTCGTAGTCCGCGAACTTCGCTCGCTCGCGCTGAACGCGCTCGCGGACGACGCGGTCCAGGTCGGCCTGCGTGAAGGTCTGCTCCTGCTTGCCGGACTCCTTGCCCTCTTCGGGGGTCGGCTCCGGGGTGGGGTTGTCGCTCATCGGTGCTCCGTAACCTCGTCAGGTGGTGCCCCGGCATTAGGCGCTGCCGTCGCGCTTTCCCCCGTGAGGGGTGGGTTCTTGGGCGCCTCAACCAGGCGCGTCAGGAAAGTTGTGGTTCAGGTACTCGCGCAGTCGGGCACGCTCGGCGTCGCTGCGGGTGCGCTGCGAGGCCAGGAACTGCATGACGTCGGCCCGAGGGGCGTCGGGGTCGTAGGACTGGCCCACCACGCAGTTGCAGTTCGTGTGGGCGGCGAACCGCACCGTGGACTCGGTGAACACGGCGCCGCGATCGGCCAGCATCCGGCAGAACTTGCAGCCATCAGGCCGCGTGAACCGCTGCCAGCCGACAGCCGCGGGATCATCGGCCGTGTTGCCCGTCATCGTGTCGCGAAAGCCGGACGCAACCGTCTTCTGCATCTCAGCCTCAAGCAGCCGATTGGCCTCAGCCATCAACCGCTCGGTCTCAGCCTCGATGAACCGCTCACCCTCACGCAGCGACTCAGTAACCCGAGCCACCATCGCGGACACGTCGTCGTCAGTCACAGACAGGCGCGGCGTCGGACGGTACAGGCTGCGCGGTCGGGCTTCGGCGCGGATCTCCTCGAACCAGTCCAGCGCCAGAGTCGAAGCGCCGGGGCTGTACTCGGAGACGATCAGCGGGGCGGTGGCGAACAGGGTCGCGCGCCAGCCGGCCGGATCCTCCGGAGCGGCAGCCACAACCGCACGCAGCTCAGCCTGCGCGGCGTCAGTGACTCGCAGCAGCGCCCTACGGACCCTCTCAGGCGCCGTCGCCACTGGGGCCAGCCAAACGGTTCAGCGTCTCGCGGCCCTTTGCTCGCGTGCGCTCCGCAACCGCACGACGCGCCTGGTCCGGAGTGAGGCCGACCAGCTCGAGGCCCACCTCAGTCTCAGCCAGCCACTCGAGACCGGGGGTGTTGATGATCTTCGTGCCTGCGTCTGCGGCCTGTGCGCGAGAGACGTGGATGGGGTTGCGGAACCGGGAGCGGATGTCCAGGTTGCTCGGGAGGCTGCCGCGGTTCAGCATCAACAACGCCCGACGCGCAGCCGAGGACAGATCGGGATCCCAGTCTTCGGTGGTGCGCCCGGCCTCCGCGATCAGGTCGTCGCGCGAGACCGTCAGCGCTTCCGCGCTCGTCGGGTTTGAGTCGCCGATGATGCCGAGCTCGCCGATCGGGATGCCCGTCTCGCCGGAGAACATCTGCGCCAGCATCCGAAGGTGCGCGTTCTGCGGCTCGGGAGACTGCCCTTGGAGCTGCTTCACGTCCGCACGGGGGTTCGCGGCCGACTCGTCGTCACCGACCGCCCACACGGCGTCCCACGCGGCCTGCCAAGCAGCCTTGGGGGAGCCGTCGGCGTTCTGGAACGCCTGCTCGGTCGCACCAAGCAGGACCGTGCGCGGCAGGCTGTACGCCTCGCCATTCACGTCCGCCCGGATCATCGCCGAGAGTGCCTGGAGGTGGATCGACATCACCGAACGAGAGATGCGCGAGGAACCGAAGGGGCGACCCAGCCGGGGCTTGTACCGCAGCGGGTCCACAGGGACGCCATAAGCGTGCGGCCGGCGGTCGACCTTCCAGACGCCGTCCGTCTTGTCCATGATGACGTTCAAACCCGGCAGGTACATCGTCATCGCGACGGGCTCGCCGTCATCGCTGAACTCATTGATCGACAGGAACGACCGAACAGCGCGACGACGCACATCCCAGATGCCCGTCGCAGCCGTCGCGTCACGTGCGGTGACCAGCACTGCGGGTTCGCCGGATGCGGTGTCGCCCTGAGTGGTCACTAGCCACGAAACTGCGTGGATCAGTGAGGAGACGCCCGCCTGCGAAACCTCGCTCAGGAGCCGGTTGTCGCGGATCACCTGGCCCATGCCGAGGTCGTCGAGGTCGATACCGCCCGCGTCATAGAACCCGTCAAGGTTGCAACGGCGGTTCAGCTTGTCGACCGCGATCGACGACCAGCCAAGTACGAACTTCCGACGGCGAATCACTAGCGGCACGTTCTGGCCCATCAGCGACCGCTCAGAGTTCTTCATGTCGTAGAACGCCGTACGGAGGTTGTTGCGGGGACGCTTCTCGCGCCACTGGAGGACTAGCTCGTCGAGTGAGTCCTGCTCGCTCTCGTCAAGGCTGGCAACGGTGATCCGGCGGTTCAGGTCAAGCGCCACTAGACCGACACCACCCTCCGGCCGCCACCCGTCCGGGCCGGCTTCTTGACGTTCGCTTTCTGTGCGCCGATCAGCGCCAGCGTGCCCGCCTGAATGGGCGTGATGTCCGATTCCGCCATCTTCCGTGACCAGACCCACATGCCGGTGTCACCCAGCGGGCGCTTCCCGGCAGCCAGGGCGGCGGCGGTGAACTGCGGTTGGCCGATGTGCCAGAGACCTCCGGCGACGATGGAGCTCAGGACGGTCGCGCAGCCCGAACCAAGTTCGGCCACCTTGACCGGCGTCACCTCGAGCTTGCTGCCCTTGAAGTACCAACGGCCATGCCGTTCCTCGAGCAGGGCCACGATCGGGCCAGCAACGTCGACCACGATGCTGCGAATGTCCGAGTTCTCCTCGGTGAGTGACTCCAGGTGCGGCACCAGCCACGCGACACCACGGCCGCGGGTGTGCTGGTCGTCGTCGAGCTCGAAATGCCACTCGCCATCCATGCGCTGACCGGCGAAGGCGACCGAGGCCCACGCGAGGTCCGGGCCGCACTCGACACCGAGGGCGAATCGGTCGACGGCAAGGGATCGCTCGTCGGTCTGCGTCTCCCACGACGGGCCGGGGATGACGCCGTTCGACTTGACCGCATCCCAGACGCCCAGCGCCTCACGCATCCACGCGTCGTCGGACGGAAGGTTCTCCCGCAGGCGAAGCATCGACTCCAGTGGCGTGCGGTGCGGGTACGAAGGGTTCGCCTTCGCCCACTGCTCACGGTCGTCCGCGTCCGCGTCCTCGTCTGCCGAGAACTCGATGTAGACCATGTCCTGCGAGTCGCCCGAGAGAGCCTTGTCGCGCTTCAGGGTGAATGCCTCGCCGGGATCAACCGGCCGCGGCGGGGTGCCCATGTAGAACAGCAGCGCGCCGTGCTTGTGTCGCGCCTGGTTCGTGGCGGCGACCATGTCCTCGAGCGCCTTCTCTGTGAGGATCTGCGCCTCGTCGAAGACCTCGACGTCGACCTCATCGAAGCCGCGGCCGAAACCCTGCTCACGCGCGCCGAACATGATCACCGAGCCGTTGCGGAACCCGATCTCTTGCTCGCCGTTCGCGGTGCGGATGTGGTCGATGTACGGCTTGACGCGCTTGGAGGTGCAGAAGCCCTGCAGCGACCGGAACGTGTTCGTTGCCGTACGGGTGCGGTGCGCCGTCCATAGCACCTTGAGGCCGGGGAACAGGATGCACAGCGCGACCAGGATGCGCCCGACCAGGAACGTCTTCGCCACCTGGCGAGGGATGCTCAACACCACGCCGCCGACCGTGGCTGCGTAGATCCCGTCCGCGCGCCTCGCAAGGATCGCGCGACCAGTTCCGTCCTGCCACTCGTCGAAGGTGACGCCGAGCTCGTTGAGCTTGTTGCGGACTGTCGGCCAGCCGGTCGTCACGATCCCAGTCGGGAGCACGACGTGGCGGGCTAGATCAGATAGCTTCCCAGGTCTCGTCTGCAGCTTCGCGGCCACCCTGCTCGGCCTCCTGCTCGTCACGGGAGTCGATGGAGCGGATCTCGCGGTCGTACTCGCGGATCTTGGCGCTCACACTGGCGAGTGCGTGGGCCGGCACTGCGCCCTTGTCCATCTCGCGGGCAAGGTGAGTTCGGAGCGACACCAGCAGCTCACGCTCTGACGCCTCGGCCGCCTCACCGATCGTCTTCGGCTTCGCGGGCGCCTTCTCGTCAGCAGCGACCGCGCGGAGAGGCTTCTTTGCCGGCATGGCAAGCACCTCCTGTGGGCGTTTTTCCTGGCGGAGAGAGATTGGACCTCTTTCCAGCACAGTGGGATCCGAAGCTTGGAATTCACGTGACTTGAAGTCGCGG
>JADMIO011721448.1_pt1 | contig 40357 bp, 45 predicted proteins | sample 8958161 | NCBI WGS metagenome assembly JADMIO01 (sample SAMN16585339, study PRJNA669376) | soil metagenome | isolation source: Crop rotation soil | place: USA: Cullars Rotation, Alabama | collected 2011
CGCCCGTGACCCAGAGGGTGAACCCGCCTCGCCGGCGGAATTCTTTGCTTCTTCCCAGAGCGCGTCGGTCGGCGCATCAGCCGCCGGTGGCGTTACCGGTACGGGCGCCTGGACGACGGCCTGCGGCGGCTCGACCTTAGCGGACGGCCGCAGCAAGTCCGTGCCGAAATAGATTCCCGCGCCGGCTGCCAAAATAAAAACTACGCAACCGCCGGCGATCGCCGCCACTCCAAGGCCTTGACGCTCCCGTGTACGCGGAACTGTTGCCGCTTCGGCAGCGTGGCCAAATTCAGCATCGTCAATAGGCCGCTGCTCTTGCACACCCGGCGCGGCCGGTTCGGCCGGCGCTGGATTCACCGGGGCGACGTCGCCTGGCTTGCCGATCCTCGCACCGCAGTTTCTGCAGAAATTTTTGCCTTCTTCGACCTGAGTTCCGCAATGAGTACAAAACATGAAACTGACCTCCGCACTGGATCTCGATAAGAATTCCGCTGAAAGTAGCGAAGAGAAAGCGCTCCTGTCAATGAAATTGCGCGACCACGGTCGCAGAAGACTCCGAGCGCAGACTTTCCGGTTGAACTGAAGTGGTCGAGCGGGTACAGAATCCTACTATGGACAAGGTTTGCTCGCTTCGCGACGCCATCGCGCGCGACATCGAGAACAGCATGTCGATCGCGATGGGCTGCGCTCTCGAGTCGTTGATTCCGTTTGCGGCAAGCCATGAGATCATCCGTCAGAAAAAGCAGAACCTGACCCTGATCGGGCCGATCTCAGACATGCAGTTCGATCAACTGATCGGCGCGGGCTCTGTCCAAAAGATCGTCGCCTCCTGGGTCGGCAACGTCGCGGCGGGCCTCGGCCACAACTATCGGCGCGCCGTGGAGACCGGCGTTCCCAATTCCATTGAGATCGAGGAGCATTCCAATTTCACGATCGGCCTCGGCCTGCAGGCGGCTGCCATGGGCGTGCCGTTTCTACCGACCCGCACCGTCAAGGGCAGCGATTTCGTGCGCGACGAGCACTTTGCCCGCGTTTCCTGTCCTTTCACGCGCGAGCAACTGATGGCGGTGCGCGCGATTCACCCGGACGTGGCGATCCTCCATGTGCAGCGGGCCGATGCCCAGGGCAATGCGCAGGTGTGGGGCAATCTCGGCGTTCTGCGCGAAGCGGCCATGGCCGCAAAAAAGGTGATTCTCACCTGCGAGGAGATCGTCGAACATGAAGTGATTTTGAGCGATCCTAACCGCAACGTGGTTCCCGGTTTTGTGGTTTCGAGCGTGGCGCAGGTGCCGTTCGGCTCGTATCCGTCGCCGACCCAGGGCTACTGGCGGCGCGACGACGATTGCTATTTCGAATATCACAAGGCGACGCGATTGCGCGCCGGATTCGAAACATGGCTCAGCGATTGGGTTTTCAATGTGTCCGACCATGCGGCGTTCTTGGACCGGGTTGGGCGCGACCGCGTGGCAAGACTAAAACCGCAGCGCAATCTCATTGCCGCGCCCGTCAGATTCAGCTACTGATCGAGAAAAATTTCAGAGGAGGAAATTCATGAAAACCGTGCCAGCGCACAAACTCAGCCAGGAAGGCTGCGATATCATCGTCGACGCCGCCATCGCAAAAGCCAAGGAACTGAAGCAAATCGTCAGCATCTGCGTGGTCGACGCGGGCGGGCATTTGATGGCTTTCAAACGCATGACCAACGGCCGCACTCACAATACGCTGATCGCTCAGACCAAAGCGCGTTCGGCGGCGCTCACGACGGCGGCCACCGGCAAAACCGGCCGCGACGGCGCCGAAATTCCCGATCATCAGGTGCTGGCGCAAACACTCGCGGTGGGTCCTGGCTGGTTCATCAGCATCGAAGGCGGCCTGCCGATCTCCGTGGAGGGTCAGTGCATCGGCGGCGCCGGCTGCAGCGGTGCGCCCGCTGCCGTCGATCGGCAGATCGTTCAAGCAGGAATCGACGCATTCAACAAAGCGTAGTTTCTCGTTCCTTGATTCGGGTTTTTGGTGGACCGGCAAGTGATAACCAGAAACTGATTTCTATGAACTACACGCTGCGCGAATTAATGGTCGCTGCCGCCGCGCGAGAAATCCACGACGGCGACAAGGTATTCGTGGGCATGCGCTTGCCGCTGCTCGGCTTCGCCGTGGCGAAGGAAACCCGCGCGCCCAAGGCCATCGGCATTTTCGAAAACGGTGTGATTCGCGATTGGCCGGCGCTCGAATCGATCTTCACCATGAGCGATCCGCCGAATATCGCCGGCGCTCTGTCGTGCACCGGCCTCAACGATGTGATGTTTCTGCTACAAACCGCCCGGGTCGATCTCGGCTTCATCGGCGGCGCCGAGATCGACTGCTTCGGCAATTTAAATACGCATTGGGTGGAAGAAAACTCCAGGCGCGTCCGCTTGCCCGGTAGCGGCGGCGCCGCGGATATCGCGACGATGGCCAAACGCTGCATCGTTATCATGAATCACGAAAAGCGCCGCTTCATTCCGAAAGTCCGCTTCATCACCTCGCCGGGCTTCGGTGACGGCGGCGACTGGCGCGAGCGCGTCGGCTTGCCCGGCGGCGGCCCGAGCCGGGTGATCACCAGCATGGGCGTGTTCGGTTTTGCGCCGGACAGCCGCGAGATGGTGCTGCTCAGCCATCATCCCAGCATCACGATCGAGCAGGTGAAAAATGAAACCGGCTGGCCGCTTCGCGTGGCGAACGACGTCCAAGACACATTGCCGCCCACGGATGCGGAACTCGCCGCGGTGAGAAAATACGATCCGAAAAGAGTCTGGACGGCTTGAATCGCCCGGTTCCTGATTCTTGAAACCACGACTAGACGCTAGCAGCTAGAATTTTCGAGAGGCGGTTAAAGAGGCTCGGAGTCCTTCGACGGGCTCAGGACAAACGGATCAAGGAGCAAATTCTTTGATACAACCGATTCATGCTGAACCAGTCGAAACATTCTATAATTTCTCTGTAGCCTGTTAAGCTTCTACTTTAGCCGACTGAATGACCACGGCCTCGGTCGGCACGTCGTTGTGGTAGCCCTTGTTGCCGGTCTTCACCTTTTCGATTTTCTGCACCACGTCCATACCCTCGATCACGCGACCGAAGACCGCGTAGCCGAACTCGGCCGCCGCCGTGCTGCGGTGATTGAGAAAATCGTTGTCTTTGACGTTGATAAAAAACTGAGAAGTGGCGCTGTCAACCACGTTGGTGCGCGCCATGGCGATGGTGCCGAGGTCGTTTTTCAAACCGTTGGCGGCTTCGTTCTTAATCGGATTCTTCCCTTTTTTCTCGTTCATCTGCGCGTCCATGCCGCCGCCCTGGATCATGAAGCCGGCGATGACGCGGTGAAAGATCAAACCGTCGTAGTGTCCCGCGCTCACATAATCGACAAAATTTTTCGTGCTGATCGGCGCCTTTTCGGCGTCGAGCTCGATGCGAATATCGCCCATGCTCGTCGTCATCAAAACCACCGGGTTCTTTTCCGCCATGTTTCCCTCCCGTAAATTTCTCTCACGCATAACATCTTTTTCGCCGTGGTGATACCCGGGGTGGAATTATAGTTGGCGATGGGTTATGGATACGAACAAATCCGCCGAACTGGCAGAATCGAAAGGAGCTTTTTATGGCGAGTGAAAGAAAAATGGAAGGAATCCTGACGCCCATGCCGGTGGCTTTCAAACAGGACGGCGCCATCGATTACAGCGCTACCGACGCGATCATCGATTTTTATTTGAACGCCGGCGTGCATGGCTTTTTCCCGCTGGGAACTCATGGCCAGGGCATGGTGATGGAGATCGACGAGCGCAAAAAAGTCGCCGAGCGGATTGTCAATCGGATCCACGGCAAAGTCCCGGTGGTGCTGCACATCGGCACGGCCAACACTCTTTCTTCCATCGAGCTTGCCAAGCATGCGGTAAGTCTGGACGTGGACGCGATCGGCGTCGTGCCGCCCTACTATTACCCGCACGACGACTGGGAAGTTTACGCTCATTACAAAGCGATCGCGCGCTCAGTGCCCGGCACGCCCATGTTCATATACGACAACACCGAAACCACCTGGGTCGAGATCACCCCGCCCAAAGCGAATAAAATCATCGAAGCCATCGCGCCTAATCCTCTGGCCGGCGTCAAGGTGTCGTTCATCCCCTACGACAAACTGCTCGGCTACGTGTATCAATTGCCCAAATCCGTGGGCGTTTTTCCCGGTGGGATTTTCAGTCTCTACTCCGGTTACTCGGTCGGCGTGCGCGGCGCCATCCATCCGCCGTCGACACCTTTTCCCGAGACCTGCGTAAAAATGTATGAGGCGCTCAAGTCCGGAGACCTCAAAGCGGCGCAGAAGGAACACGATCTGTTGACCCGCTTGATGCAGGTGGTGGGCCGGTATCTTCGCACCCACGGCCGCGGCGTATTCTGCGAGCTGATGAAGCTTCGCGGGCTGCCGGTGGAGCGCTTCCCGCGCTGGGAGACGCCGCCGTTCACGGAAAAAGACAAAGCTGATCTCAAGGAAGGCATCGTGAGCGCGGGATTTCCGCTCTGATTCGTTTGACGATGGCCCCACTGCATTTGGAAATTGGTAGGAAGCTCACGCCCGCGGAGGCGAAAGAGTTCACCGACGAGATCAAGCGGCGCATGTACGCGCTTTGGAACGAAAAGATTTTCGCCGGCGCGTTCATGCGCGATCTCATGGCCGGCAAACTGCCGTTCGAAACCATCAAGCTTTTTTGGCGCAACTGGTACAGCTACCCGGTGGAAGTGAATAATTTTCACCTGATCATTTACCAGCGCCACCAGGGCATTTTCGCGCGCCATCGCGATCTCTTGGCGCCTTACGTCGGTAAAATCAGTGACGAATTGGTGAATCCTGCTATTCCCGGCCACATCGAAGTGCTGATCAAACAGGGCGAGACCTTCGGCGTCTCGACGGACGAGATGATCAACTGCCAGGTCTTCGCCGAATGCCGTGCATTGACGGAGTTTGCCCGTGGGCTGGTTTACGAAGGCAGCATGATCGAGTGGTGGGCGCGCTCGCTCAACGAAGAGATGTTCGGCCACTGGTCGAAGCACTGGCGCGAGGCGCTTTTGAACAAGTACAAAATCAAGGATGCTGATCTGCATTATTTCCAGGTGCACGAGGAAGCGGACTTGCACGAGCATCTGGACGGGCTCATGGCCCACGGCCAGGTGGCGCGCATGATCTTCGAGCGGCTGCTGCAGGATGGCAACACCTGGTACCGGCCGGGCTGGGGACCGGAATATTGCTGCCTCACCAACGCCGAATACGTCGCATTGTTTCACGACGGCATTTATCGGCATGCGCGCGAGCTGGGACACTTCTAAGAGAAATGGATAATTGAGAATGGATAATCGAAAACGATTTCGGTCGGATCTCCGAAAGCCAATTATCAATTATCAATTTTCAATTCTCCATTCATAACCATGCCCTTCAACGACGTTCGCGAGTTTATCGATGCCGCCCGTGACCTGGGCGAGGTAAAAGAAATCCACGGCGCGCATTGGAATCTGGAGATCGGCGCGCTGACGGAACTCTTCGCTTTCAAAGAACCTTCGCCGCTGGTGCTCTTCGATCAGATTCCCGATCATAATCCCAATTTTCGCGTTGCCGCCAATCTCATCAACACGCCCGCCCGTTCCGGACTCACGGTGGGCATGCCCGCCGACGCGGCGCCGATCGAGCTGATCGCGCGCTGGCGGCAATTGCTCAAGGAAGCGCAGCCGATTCCGCCGCGGGTAGTTTCGAGCGGGCCGATCCTGGAAAACGTCAAGACCGGCGACGACATCGACATGACGATTTTCCCCACGCCGCACTGGCACGAGCTCGACGGCGGACGCTACATCGGCACCGCCGACTGCGTGATCACGGGCGAGCCCGAAGAAGGCGGCTGGGTGAATGTCGGCATTTATCGCGTACAGGTACACGACAAGAAAACGCTGGGCCTCTACGTTTCGCCGGGGCATCACGCCCGTATCATGCGTGAAAAGTACTGGGAAAAAGGCAAGAGCTGCCCTGTGGTCGTCACCTTCGGGCAAGATCCGCTACTTTTTCTCGTCGCCGGGCAATCGATCGCCTACGGCATGTCTGAGTTGGATTATTGTGGAGGGCTCCGCGGCGCGCCCGTCGATGTGGTGCGAGGCGATGTTACCGGCTTGCCGATTCCCGCCACGGCGGAGATCGCCATCGAAGGCGAAGTGCCGCCGCCGCGAGAAGAAATGCACTTGGAAGGTCCATTCGGGGAGTGGCCGGGTTACTACGCGCACGGCGCGGCTAACGAGCCGGTGATCCGGGTGAAAAAACTCTACTACCGCAACAATCCGATTCTGTGCGGGGCGCCGCCGCTGAGACCGCCGTTCATCACCTTCGGCGTGCCCATCGGCGCGGCGGCGATCTGGAATTATCTCGAAAAGGCTGACGTGCCGGACATCAAAGGAGCCTGGTGCTACGTCGGCGGCTCGGCCGCGGCTGGCGGCGCGCCCTTCATCGTAGTGTCGCTCAAGCAGCGTTACCACGGCCATGCTCAACAGGCGGGCATCGCCGCGTTGGGTTCGCGCGCCGGCAACTATCACGGCCGCTTTGTCATCGTCGTCGACGAGGACATCGACCCGTCGGATTTGAAAGAAGTCGTCTGGGCAGTATCGACGCGCTGCGATCCGAAAACCGCCATCAGCATCATCGACGGCTGCTGGAGCACGCCGCTCGACCCAGCGATGCATCCCGATCAGCGCGATGCCGGCAATTTCGTCAACAGCCGCGCGATTCTCAACGCCTGCCGGCCCTACGCGTGGCGCGACCGCTTTCCACCGGTCAACTCGCTCAGCCCCGAGCTCAAGCAAAAAATCAGCGAGAAATGGCGCAAAGATCTCGCGTAATTTTCTATCCGCGGTAAACGGCACCCGCTACTCGCACTCTGACGACGACCTTGATTGCGTCCCTCGCTGTTCCGTGGCAGCATGCGCCGATGGAATTTCTCTGGGATCTTTTTCACCGGATCTATGATGTCGAGAGTCTGGTACGAGTTGGCGGTGTCGTCGGCCTGGCGGCCATCGTATTCACTGAAACCGGCCTTCTCGTCGGCTTTTTTTTACCTGGCGACTCCCTACTCGTCACCGCCGGTCTGTTCGCGGCACGGGGAGATCTCGAATTGGTGCCGTTGCTGCTGGCTTTGTCCGTGGCTGCGGTCCTCGGCGACACGGTGGGTTACAACATCGGCGCGCGCGCCGGGCCGAAACTTTTCACGCGGCCCGACTCGTTTCTCTTCAACCGCAAACATCTGATCACGACGAAGGAGTTTTACGAGCGCCACGGCCCCTTCACGATCGTCATCGCGCGCTTCGTGCCGATCATTCGAACCTTCGCGCCGGTGGTCGCCGGCGTCGGCGCCATGGAGTACCGCCGCTTCCTTTCCTACAATGTGATCGGCGGCGTGGGCTGGGTTTGCAGCATGATTCTGGGCGGTTACTTTCTAGGCCAGATGGTCCCGAACATCCACCAGCACATCGACAAAGTCATCGTGGTCGTGATCGCGCTTTCGCTCCTCCCGGCGGCGATCAAATTCGCTCGGGAAAAAATGAAATCGTCGGGTGGGTGAGTCGGATAGCGAGTCGGGACGCGGCGCGCGCGCCAGCGAGTCAAGACGTTTACTCGCGCGCGCGGCCGCAAGGAACGGAATTGCGACGCTGCTCAGAAACCGTGCGCGCGTCGGCGCTCCGGCGATTTCCCGGCTTTGACGGCGATGCGACTGACGCCGTTCAGGCGGCTCATACGAATGCTCCGCCGCGCCGGCATTTCCACTTCGACCGCGTTCGAGCGCATTTTTTCCTGAATGCCGCGGCGCAGGTAGCTCGGGTCGAGATCCAGAGTTTCGCACACGTTCAGGAATGAAAACGGCTCCTTCTCCTCGTGATCGAAGAGCCATTCACGCGCTTCCTGAAACAACTTGATCCGCATCGGGATCGGCTGCTCGCAATACTTCAAAATGCACTCGATGGCGTCGGCAAGGATCGCCAACATCAACTCCTTTTCCGGCTCCAGCGCGCGCCCGCGGCTGAAGATTTCCAGAAACTGCTCGGGCGCTACGACATCGCCTTCAAACAAGCCTCCACTATTTTCCATGTTCTCTCCTTTTCCATCCGCCAGGCTCAGGCATTTTCCTGAGCGGACGGCCTCGAGTCCCAGAATCCTTGGTGTGGCAAGGCGCGGGACCCGTTGATCTTGGATGATGAAGAAGCGAGCCGAAGACCACCAAATTAGATTGGCACCCGGCCCGTTCACCGCAAAGGAGAAATAACGAACTAAATTCGATAGACCTGTTGGAAACGGAGAATATCCTGGCTGATGGATAAACCGTAGCCGGCGCCCTCGCACGCAACCTCGGCGGGGGGAGGAAAGTAAAATTTGCGCGGGACGCAGCCAAGCGCGATCTTGGCGATCACGCTGCCGCGCGTCGTGTTGGTCAGTCCGTCCGGATAAGGCAGATCGCCGAGATCATTGGGCGAATCCGGCGATACGTAGGAAGTCTCGATGGTGAGTGTAGTCGAAAAATCGCTCTTCAAGCTGTCGGAGTACGCGTTCGCCGCCGCGGCGCTGATCAAAATCACGCACAATAAAGCTCCGAACAGATGCCGGATCATGATGCGGGCGACTCTATTGATTGGCGCGCCGATTGTCAATCATATTCTCTGGTTGTCAAGTCCGTCACGATTGTTTGTAGTAGCAAAGTGCATCTGACAGGGGTTAACGGCAACGTGATTATGTCAAGGTGTGGCGATGACAAGGCCAAAACCGCTGAACCAGCTCAGGCCGTGCACGATCGCTATCGGCCCGAGCATAACTGGCGCTTCTCCAAGCCTGCCCGGGCAAAGCCCGCCTGGAGAAAAACCAGCTCAGGACGGCTCGATCGGGCGTTGTGCTTCAAACAACGGCGCACGGTGGCCAACGACAACACGGTTACCTTCGATGGGGTGATCTTTCGGATCCCTTAGAAATCTCCTCATCGCTCCTACGCCCAAAACAGAATCGATGTGCACGTCGGGTTGGACGGCGCAGTGGAGTTCTTCTACAAAACAGAAAAAAATCGCCGCCTTTGACTCCAAAACCACCCACGCATTGGGCCTATATCGATCGCACAAGAAACGGGAGGGGTTTCGCGCTACGGACCTATTTCCAATCAATCTACCCATTACCACCAACTCTCACCCTGACATTTTCACGTTGCTGTTAACCTGACACTTTGACGTTGCCACGACAGCACGAAAAATTTAGGGCAGTGGTTCAGTTTGGGAAAGATCTCTCCGTTCGAAATAACACACATTTATAGCGGCAATTCCGAGCGAAGCGAGGAATCTTTCTCGATGTGGAGGCTCATGTCCGATTGAACCTGAACCACTACCGAATTTAGGGAGTAGGAAGACAAACAACTCGAATTGGAGCGGCTGCGAATTTCCGATCAAGCGCGTTCAACCGCGCTCGCTCTATCAATTTTTCGCTCGTCGCGTTTACGCGCTCTGAGTCCGGTGAAAAAATTTGCGAGCAGAGCTGAGGATTCGTCGGCTAGAACGCCGCCCGTGGCGGGCAGTTGGTGGTTGAGTCGTTGGTCTTCACATAAGCGATAGAGAGATTCTACCGCGCCGGCCTTGGGATCGAGACAAGCGAAGACCAGTCTGCGCATTCGCGCCTGAAGGATGCCGCCCATGCACATAATGCACGGCTCCAGCGTGACGTAAATGTCGCACTGGTCAAGCCGCCAGCTACCCAATTTTCTTGCCGCTTCTTCGATGGCAATGATTTCGGCGTGGCCGAGCGGGCTCTGGCGCTCCTCGCGGCAATTGTAACCCGTGCCGACAATTTCTCCCGCCAGTACAACTACCGCACCGACTGGAACTTCCTCGCGGCGCCCGGCTTCTTCCGCAGCGGCGAGAGCGGACCTCATGAACTCAATATCGGCGTTTTCAGCTTCCAGCATGTTTTTTCAGAGACCGCTCGCACTCCACGGCTCAGGGATGCATGTATTCAATCGGCGGCGGCTCGATATCGGTGATAACCTCCAGCACCCCGGCGACGCTTTTGGCGATCCGCACGATCTCCTTCTCAAGATCCGGATCGGCGAGGATGCCGGAGATCGTGACCTTGCCTTCGCTGCTGCTGACGTTCAGCACCACGTTGCGCGTCTTCGGCGCAGTGATCAACGCGGCCTGGACGCGCGCGGTCGTCGCCAGATCCTGAAAGGCCTTGAGAGAACCCGGCGTCGGCTGGAACTCCGGCCGGCGTACGGTGTCGGCGATCAGCTGTGCGCTCACGTCGGGGCCGAACCGGCCGCTGTTGATAACCAGATCGTGGCCGACGGGATCCTGCCATTCGTCGTTGAATACCGCGTGGAAACGCCGCGTGCGCACTCGATCGAGCTCGCGCAAATACTGCCGCGCGTTTTCGCGGTCCATGCCCTGCTGCGAACGCACCAGCTCGATGCGATATTCCACCGGCGCGACGATCAAAACTTTCAGGACGTGCGGAATGCCGGGCAACAATTGCTGTCCCGCGCGGCCGTAATAAACCAGGTTGCCTTCCTCCGCAACTTCGCACATGGCCGCTTGCAGCGTGATGCGGTAAAGTCGCATGCTCTCGCGCCAGCGCTCCCACCAATGTCCCTCCCCCTCCAACACCTCGGTGTATTTGGCCTCGGGGATGCCGTAACGCTTGCTCGCTTCGATCAGCACTTCGCGCGCCACGGAACGATAATTCAGCAGGGAAGCGACCTTCTCGGCGATCGCGTTTCCGCCACTGAAGGCTGCATGAGCGATGGCTACAATCGACATGGCCGGCCTCCTTTGTATTTAATCTATTCGGCTAGAGATATCTCCTAACCTACTGATTAAACCACAAATACGGTCTTGCTATGCCCTTAGTACATCTTTCGCGCTAATCCGACAAGGCCTTTCCTTTTTAGAAAAGCGAAAGCAGGAAACCAAATGATTTCTTGGAAAACGCGGTTTAGCCCGCGGCTCTTTTTGCTTGGAGCGGTGTCGACGGCGTGTACAGAAACCTTCGCAGGTGCGCCATCAACTCGATCATCTTCACTGGCTTCTTCAAAAAGTCGTTGCAGCCACCGTATAACGCGGCGTTTTTCATGTACGGGAAAATGCTCATGGCAACGATTGGGATTTTCTCTAATTTCGGTTTTTCTTTGAGCAACGACACGAACTCCAGGCCGTCCATGTCGGTGAGGTCCAGTTCGAGCAGGATTAAGTCGGGATGATGTTCGATCGCTTTGCGCAATCCGCCCTCACCGGTCACGGCGACCACCGGCGTCAGTCCGGCAAAGAGAACCTGCTTAACGAGGATTTGCGTGTAATTGGGCTGCTTCTCGATGATCAGAATTTTGTAGCGCGAGGTCGACGGCATTTCTTCCGATCCTTCGGCGCCGACCATACCGCAACAAACATACCTCCGAGACAGGTTTGCTTGGCAATCGAAGCTACGCTATGCGTTTTGGGACGCAACGGGAAAAATTACCGTGGAAGAACCGGATCCGCCAAGAACGAGCTGCTTCCGTGGCGTTCTGGCGCCACGGCACGCAGGGCGCAAAAAGGGACTGTTCAAATTTGAGATTACTTGATCGTACGACCTTGTAACACGCGCCCGTCCGGGTCAGTACAGTCACAGGGCTCGTTGGCGGGCCCAAACCCAAATGGACAACTGAAACGAGCGACGCTGCATTCACGTGCGGTCAGCTGATCCGACAACCTGTCAAGGAAGCCGCGTGACTCCTCTTTTTTCTGTCCCGTGGAAAGGTTTGGCCCGATCGGAGCCGTCGTGGTCGTGGTCTCGCAGGCAGTAAGCGTAAAGCAGAAAAGCGTGACCAAGAAAAGAATCGAACGACACCCCAAGCCGCATCGACGCTTGGAGAAACGTTGCGAATATCGACTGATCTCACGCATTTTTAGAGTGGCGCGCCCGGAGGGATTCGAACCCCCAACCCCCAGATCCGTAGTCTGGTGCTCTGTCCAATTGAGCTACGGGCGCATGAGAGAAAGCTGAATTTCAGATGTGCATCGCGCCAGCCGCTCCGCCGAAAAACCAGTGGCGGAAGAGAATCAAGCTCTGCGCCCAAGAGCCACATTAAAATAGCAAAGAGCGGCCGCGATTTCTACAAACCAGGAGCGCTTTTTCTCGATACGGTCTTCAATGAAAATCCCGGCTGGGCGCGCCGGCCGGTCGCAATTTCATCCTGGGCTCCCAAAGTTTCTCCGCCACCAGATGGACCACACCGTCTTCGGACTGAATCGTGCCGCTGACGCCCAGAAAGCTGACTGTCTTCGCCAGCACTGCGAAGCGCTCAAACACGCTCTCCCAAATCACCACGTTGACGAACCCGGTTTCATCTTCCAGGGTCATAAACACCACGCCGCGCGCCGTGCCCGGCCGCTGCCGGCAAATTACCAGACCCGCGTAGCGCGCCTTCACGCCGTTCTCCATTTTTGCAACCGTGCGCGCGTCCGGCAAGCCATGCCGCATCAACTCGGCGCGCATCGGCTCGAGAGGGTAGCGCCGGGCGCTGTGCGAACTGCGCTGGTAATCCCAGCCGACCTCCGCGAAATCGCTCAGCGGCACAAACCTCGGCATGCGCTCGCGCAGCGGCGCCGACAAAGTCTCTTTCTGTGTTCGCGCCAGGCGGCGAATGTCCCACAGCGCCGCGCGTCGGTCGACCCGCAGGCTATCGAAAGCGCCCGCTTCGGCGAGACCGCCAAGCGAGCCCTCGTCCAGATTCGTGCGCCGGACAAAATCCTGGAGCGAAGCGAACGGCCCGGTTCCGCGCGCGCCAAGAATCCTCTCCCGCTCGTGCTCGCCCAGGCCTTTCACGTAGCGAAGGCCCATGCGCACGGCGAAACCGCCGCTGCTTCGCGCGCACGGCTCCAGCGTGCAATCCCACTCGCTGAATTGCGCGTCGATCGGCTCCACTACGATCCGGTGGCGCTTGGCGTCTTCAACGATCGTTGCGGGTGAGTAGAATCCCATCGGCTGGGCGTTCAACAGCGCGCAGGCAAACTCCGCCGGATAATGGCACTTGAGCCACGCCGTCGCATAAGCGATCAGCGCGAAGCTCGCCGCGTGGCTTTCTGGAAAGCCATATTCGCCGAAGCCGCGGATCTGCTCGAACACGCGCTCGGCGAACTCTGGGGCGATGCCCTTGGCCTGCATGCGCGTAGTCAGCCGCTCGCGATGACGCTCCATCCGCCCGGTGCGGTGCCACGCCGCCATGTCGCGGCGCAGTTGATCTGCTTCTCCCGGCGTGTAATCCGCCACCACCATCGCAAGCTGCATCACCTGCTCCTGAAAAAGCGGCACCCCGAGGGTTTTTTCCAGCACCGGCTCCAATAAATCATGCGGGTACGTCACCGGTTCTTTTTCTTGCCGGCGGCGCAGATAAGGATGCACCATGCCGCCGGTGATCGGCCCGGGCCGAACGATGCTGATCTGAATCACCAGATCGTAAAATTCTTTGGGCTTGAGCCGCGGCAGCATCGCCATCTGGGCGCGGCTCTCGATCTGAAACACGCCGATCGTGTCGCTTTTGCCAATCATATCGAAAGTCGGTGTATCGTCCGATGGGATCGTCGCCATCGATTGTTCGATATCGCGATGCTTGCGCAAAAGTTTGAAGCAAAGGTCGAGTTGCGTGAGACCGCCAAGACCGAGCAGATCCACTTTGAATAGACCGAGGTCTTCGACATCAACTTTATCCCACTGAATCACCGTGCGCTCCAGCATGGTCGCGTTTTCGATCGGCACCAGGTCGTGCACCGGTTCGTGCCCCAGCAAAAAACCGCCGGGATGGATCGATAGATGGCGCGGAAAATCTAAAATCTCATTGCTGAGATCAAGCAGATGCTCGAGCAGTTTGTCCGATCCATTGATGCCCATCCGGCGGAGCGCTTCGGGACGAACCGGCTCATACGAAGAGAGCAGCTTGGCCGCGCGATCGAGCGCGGTTTCGGAAAATCCCAGCGCCTTGCCCACATCGCGCAGCGCCGAGCGGGACCGGTAACGCACCACGTTGGCGACCATCGCGGCGCGCTCGCGGCCGTATTTTTCATAAACGTGCTGGATCACTTCCTCGCGCCGATCGTGCTCGATGTCGAGATCGATGTCCGGCGGCTCGGCGCGCTCGCGCGAGATAAACCGCTCGAACAGCCCTCCGATGTGATCCGGGTTGACGGCGGTAATACCCAGACAGTAGCAAACCACGGAGTTCGCCGCCGAGCCGCGACCCTGACAGAGAATGTCGTTGGCGCGGCAGAACTCGACGATCTCCCGCATGGTCAGAAAATAGCCGGCGTAGTCGAGATCCGCGATGATTTCCAATTCCTTGTCGATCTGCGTGGCGATCCCGGCAGGAATTCCTTTTTCATAACGCCGGCGCGCGCCGTCGAAGGTCTGCCGTCGCAGCCACTCGAGCGAGGTCATACCGTTGGGCATCTGTTCCGAAGGATAGCGGTAGCGAATCTCGCTCAGTGAAAAATGACAGCGATCAGAGATCTCAAGAGTGCGCGCGACGCTGGCCGGATCGTCTTCGAAAAGCCGCGCAAAAACCTGGGAATGTTTCAAAGCATATTCAGCGTTAGGCTTGAGCCTTTGGCCACAGGATGACAGCGGTACTCCATGGCGCATCGCCGTCAGCACATCCTGCAACTGTTGGCGCGCCGGCGTGTGGTAGAGCACTTCGTTAGCCGCGACGAGAGGAACATCAAAGCATCGAGCCAACGCACGCAGTTGAGTTTCCTGAGCGACATCCTCTTCACACCGATGCCGGGCCATTAAGCCATACAGCCGATCGGCGAACGCATCGCGCAATTGGCTCACGACCGAGTCCGAATCTGTCTCGCCAATTACCGACGCTTCCCCGCTCTCCAAGTTTTTTTGTACTTTGCTACGACTTTTTCGGATGACTGCCCGCACGGGTCTCGAAAATGCCTTTGCGCCTTTCCACAGCGCAATCAATCCCGGCGCATGGGCGCAAACTTCGTCCCAGGTGACTGCGCTTTCTCCTTTCGCAGAGCGCAACCGTCCTTTGGTTACGAGCCGACAGAGGTTGGCATAACCGACGCGATGCTGCGCCAGCAATACGATCGTCGAACCGTCGCTGACCGTAACTTCCGCACCAACGATCAGCTTGAGGCCGATCTCTCGAGCTCGCACGTGCGCGCGCACGACGCCGTAAACACCGTCGCGATCGGTCAACGCCAAAGCCGGCAAACCGAGTCGCTGCGCTTCATCGACCAACTCATCAGGATGGCTCGCGCCTTCGAGAAAAGAATAATTGCTCTTGCACCAGAGCGGAACGTACGCGGACATCGAATAAACAGGCAACGCCAAGACGCGGCACTTTAATGGCGTTAAAAGTCCGACCCTTAGTCGAGAAAACGTATACTGAAAATGATTTCAGTATACAAGCCCAGCAGAGAAGATTAGAGAGCCGAGTTTACGAACCGAAATAAACGAGGCGTTTGTTCTAACGGGAAATTTTTTAATCAAGGTTGGCAGCGCGGCGCTGTGCCAACCCCGCGCTTTTCACCAGCGAAACTGCATCTGCAACAAGCCTGCGGCTTCCGGTTTGTTCCTGCCTACCACTGCATTGACGCCGGCAGCCGCAGAGAAATTTCGGTTGCCGACGAACGTCAGGGCTCCACCGAGCTTGAGCGCGCTGCCCGAATCGTCACGCTTCATGACGCTGAATCGCTCTCCTTATGCGCCGCGGAACGCTGCGGGAATCGACTGGTTGCCGACGCGGAAATCGTGCTGCCAAGCCGCCGTCAGCTCCGGAATTAAAGCGCCGACAGCGAAATTCATCGGCCGCACAAAGCGAAAACCAACCTGGGGGTAAGAGCTCTACTTGGGGAGTGCCTTCAACTGTCCATCATGTAGTCGACCCAAGACGATCAAAGCCAATCCAGCGCCGAGCAGCGCCATCGCCATGTCCGCTTGCGTGACCCATACGTAGCCCTGGGTGCCGAGAAAACTCTCCACCGAATCGCCGGTCACGACGGCGACCGCCCATTCGAACAATTCGTAAAGAGCGCTGAACGCCAGGCAGGCCGAGATCACGAACAGGTTGAGCCAGCCGCGGCCGCTTGCCATCGAATTGCGAATCAAAATTTCCCGCGCCACGATCGCCGGCACAAACCCTTGAGCGAAGTGGCCGAGCTTGTCGTAGTTATTTCTCTGCCAGCCGAAAAAGTCGCGGACGAATCGAAACGTATTTGGAGAGGTCCTTTTGCCGAAGCTCCAGCAGAGAACGATCGGTTCGCCGATGCCGCCGGGCGAGGCCAGGCTCGCTTCCCGATGCGGCAATGCTTTCTCTGCGAAGCTCGGGACCGACGGCGACGCCGCACACAAAAACGCCAGGAGAAAAAACAGACGGGTAAGAAGGATGAAAGTAGCGCGCCGGATCGTCATGGCACGGGTGCACCATCTAGCAAAATTCCCTCGCGAACAACAGCCGCACGATTCCTCACGATCAGGCGATGCCTCATCCTTTGCTATGGAGTTTCACACGTGTTGTTTAGCGCCGACCGGCCTTGCTGAAAGGGACGCGAAAAGCGTTGAAGCAGCGCTTCAAACAAAGGAACTGAGTATCGCCAGCCTCAAGGGAGCGCACCGACAGAGTTAAGATGGTCCCAACGGAAGGGACCGCAGACGCCATACCAAAACGTAGGCGCTAAAATAATTCTAAGCTTTGGTGGTCTTGCGGCTGAAGTGGAAAAAAGAAATGCGGGAAGCGACAAAACTTCTAGAATCGTATCGATGTTACCTAGAAGTGCCGCGCGCCGTTTGATGCGCTAACAAATGCGTGCTTTTGGGCTATGCCCGCGCGTTCAATTCACCGCAGCGATGGCAGATCCAGAAGTCCGAGTATTGCTTGCCAAGAGAACCCTCTTCGCATACTCCGCAATGAAGATGGCGGCAATCACCACAAAGGCTGCAGCCTGCCGAAGTGCCTGGCCCCACCGGCGCCGCCGAATCGAGTTCCAGTGCGAATAATGATTTCGTCGGATTGCTCATATCGAATAAAAGGACTTCAGCCCTGTTGGCCATTGCAAGTAGATTTTTTTCTTCGACGGAAAACCTAAAGCGAACTACACGACTAGTGATGCCAGCCATGCCCTGAAGCCAACGCGGACAGGCTGCGATTCGCCAGCAGTCTCCAGCGCAGCTCCGGCTGGCGCATCTGGGTGTTTTTGAGCCGCGTTGAGATCGATCCACTTCTTTGCGAGGGCAAAGCCGTGCTCAGTTGCTGCGTGTCCCGTGCTAAATGATTCCGCTGAGGTTAAGCGTATTGTAGGGCTGGAATCCAGTTTGTGGCGAATTTCCACGCACGGGCTAGATGAAAAACCACCGACTTTGTCCGGCATGTGAAAAACGGAAATGTAATAGGCTTTGTAGCGCAGGTTGGACATCGCGGAATCTCCCTTTTGTTCGGGCTTCCGGTCCTGCGGCCCCGGCGGTCAAAGCTCGGACGGCTGTTTGTCGTGCAAAGATGGTATACGCAATTGTCTAAAGTTACAATGGCACAATCGAAGGCTCGACTTTCCCACGATCGTTGTACTAGACAGAATCGGTGCGCCAATAGATGTGCGGTCGGCAATAAAGAATATTTTCCTCTTTTCGTCTTTGTTTGCTTTAACACTTGGTAGCCGTTAGTGTGGCAAATATGAGTACCCACAGACAGTCCGTGAAGAGTTACAAGATCAAAGAATCCTACCGCAAACAGCCCTACATCGCCGTCATTAGCATGGATTCCTGGACCAATTCATGGGCATGGAAATGTCACGTCGATTTTAATGCCGGGCTCCATCCCATTTTCACAAACCGAACCTTCGCGAGTGCGACACTGGCTGAAGACCACATGCGCCAGTCCGCACATCAATGCATCGACAACAGGCTCGGCTGATGCAGATACCTCGCTTTCTTCTTGAGCGGGAATAATTCACGCGGTGATTGACACTGGCGCTGCCAACACGTACAGTAAAGATCCTACTTCAGTAATGGGCCTTCTGAATGAGGATTTTCCAAACCCTTGAAGGCCTCTAACGCGTCTTTCTCCTTGCGAACGATTCCTAAAGGATAATCCGACCAGAGCGTGGTTTCAGTCATTTACTTGCCCATGTTCTGCCCAGTGGCAGTCTACTTCCCAGGGTCCTAGACAAGAAAATTTCTCATTGGAGGAGAATATGGGTACTAAATTATATGTTGGCGGTCTGCCTTACTCGGTAACCGACGGGCGGCTGCAAGAAGTTTTTGCGGCGCACGGCTCCGTCGAATCGGCGAACGTGATCTCGGACAAGTTTACCGGACAGTCGCGAGGCTTCGGTTTTGTAGAGATGGGTTCCAGCAACGAGGCTCAAAAGGCCATCGATTCGCTGAATGGCACCCAACTCGATGGCCGCACGCTTACGGTGAACGAAGCTAAGCCGATGGCGCGCCGCGACAACCGTGGGAAAGACCGCGAGAGCGGACACAACCGTTGGTAGAAGATTTTCTTCCTTAACTGACTACCTGGGGAGCAATAGGTCGGATTGCTCCCCTTTTCACTTTCTGTGCTGCCGCAAATCCCGCGGTAGCAGGAGCTTGCTTCGGCGGTTCCGGTGTCGACTTCCTTAGTCGCGCGGAATTCTTTCCCTACCGATTCTCCGGCTCCGAGGAACTCGGTAAAACCTTGGAGACCTTTTAGTTCGCCGCAAACTCAGTTGACCACAAAACAGGGAGGGTCCCATGGCCGAAAAAGAATCGGTTAAGCAGAGCGCAGATCTGTTGAGGAAAATAATTCGCAGTGTCGACAAAAAGCTTGACTACAAATTCATCGACCCTACGCAGGAAGGGAGATTCTCGCTGGAATTGACGGTCCGTGGGCGAACGGGCGTTGTCTCCCTGGTCACCGATGATTTGCGGCTTGCCCAAGGCGATAATGTACGCAAGAACACGGTTCGTCAAAAAATCAAAAGCACCCGGGATCATTTGCTATCGAATTACGCGGCCGACGTTATGGGGATCAAAGTAGCCAGACTGCTCAAGCACTCCGGCGGCGACAAGGACGAGTCGAAGGCGTCTTTTTTCTATCGACGTCCGCAAGGAAGACGATAGATCTCCATGCATTTTCCGGCGTTTCACCTCGAAAAACGGCCGCGCCGTAGAAATGAAAGGAAAAACTAATGAAAGACGTGCCCGTTCTAATGAGCTCAAACGCTCTCGCAGGGTCGTCCTTCCCGGTCGAATCTCGATTGAAACTGGTATATTCCAAGACGCATCGAAAGCCGTTGCATTGTGATCGATGCAAGGAAAAACAAGCGGCGCGTAAACGATCGCGCCAAATCGAAGATTTCGCGTCGATTTTCGCTCGGGAAGTTTCCAACCCACTGAGCGGCCTTTCCGCTTCGCTGCAATTCGCTTTGAGAGATCTCGCGAGGATCCCGCTACACGATTCGGCCAAAAAAAGGAATGTCGACCTTCTCATGGTGGAACAAACGATTCACGGCGCGTTAAGAGAAGTTCATCATTTGGTAGCACTGTTCGATGATTTCCGCTCTCGCGTTTCTCTAGGCAATTCCAAGCGGAAGAACGCTGGACAAACGGGGACAGTGAAATAACGTCGAGCATTCGTCGTTCGCTTCGGAATTTAACCGCAATTGACCGCTGAGACTGCAGGGGGCGGGAGTCTAGAATGACGTTCACAACTGGTGAGAGGGTCTTTTATCCGGCGCAGGGCCCCTGCTTGATCGGTGCGGTGGAAATGAAAATGGTCGCGGGACGTGCGACGAGTTTTTATCGTCTCACGCTGTTGGATGAAAACGGCGGAGCGGTTTTTGTTCCGGTCGACAAAGTAAAAGCGCTCCACATCCGGCATTTAATCGACAAGTCGGAGATTCCAAAGGTGCTCCGCTATCTCCAGAAGTCGGGCGGTAAGGCAAAAAACTGGAGGCAACGCGAGCTCGATAATACCAAATTGCTGAGTTCCGGATCGGCGTTTGATTTGGCCGAACTCGTGGAGTCTCTGACCGAACTGGATGTGGCCAGAACGCTCTCTTTGCGAGACCGGCATATATTGAACAAGGCAAGGCATTTCCTGATTTGCGAGATCTCCCAGGTTACTGGCGAGACCAGAGTCGAGACCGAGGAACGAATCGAGAAGGCTCTCAAGGCTCCGAAAAGCCAAACGCTGCGTTAGTAATCTATCTTTCCGCTTTCGGAATTTACGGCCTCTAAACGCACCTCTGAGCCCCGATAGTGCGATTGAATTCGGATTTCTATTGAAAGAGAAGATTACTCCTCTCCTGCTCGGACAAAAAGGATTCCAGGAACGGATTACCCTTTTGACCGCCGCGCAGAACGAGGCGATCGCCATCAGCTTTTGGGAAAGCGAAGAGGATGCGGACGCTTACAATCATGTGGTTTACCTCGACGTCTTAAGAACTCTGTCGAAGATCGTTGAATGGATGCCCACGGTGGAAAACTTCGAGATCTTGGATGCGACCCCAGGCCAATTCCTGGGCGCGATTTCCTCGCAGCTGGCTGGGGGAATCGCGATTGCTCAAAGCTTAATTGTCTTGGATATCGGCATCCGGTCTTAAAAAGAGTCGAAACCGCCGGTGACCGCCAGTCGAACTACACTCCCGGGAATCACGGCAGCATGGAGAGATTTTTGAAGGACAGCACCGCCTACAAGAATTGCGTCATTCGCGGTGAATCGTTTCAGCTGGCGCGCGATGCGGGCTGGATTCCTCTATACACGTTGACCCGCCAGGAAACGCGCCATAGATGGAACAGCACTCCATCGCGGCACAATCGACTGGACCAGGTAGTCGACACGGAGTCAGACGCCAATCGTTTTGCTTTGCAGGTCGCTATGCGCTGGATCGACGACGCGTCGGAGTTACAGGGCTAGAACTGCGCGAAGATAATGGAAACGGCAAAAGGAAGACGGGATGTCGGAACGCGACTCTTCTGATCTCCCAAATCTATTGATAGGCTCTTGCCGCGTTCGCTTGAAACACGCTTCACCGGCTCTTGGCATTTTGACGGCTTTAACCGGATGTTTTCTTGCCGTTGGCAGCTTTGCGGGAGAAGCGTTTCCGCTGCTGTGCGCAAGCGATGGTTTTATTCTGCGCGGCTTCTTCAGTTTGACATGCCATGCAGACCGGGCAAATCCAACCGTCACAAACACATCGTCCACCCGGCTTACCGACCAGAGCAGGTTTCGTGCAAAACGGTTTGTGACAGGCGACGCAATCGATCACCGCGGCCAAGTCCAGGATTTCCAAATCTTCCAGCGGAGCGATCTGCCGTAGCGCCTCACCGGCAACGACAATTCGATATTGGAAAATTTCCTTGCTTATCGGCGTTTGTAATGACGCGCCTTTTTTGGTGAAGCAGGCTTTGATCGATGTCGTTCCTTCGATCGTGCCTTGATAGCCTCTATCTTTATGCCGTACCAATGTGCCATCGCGTAAACTAGAGGTAAGTACATCCGACATAGCGATATCCTTTCCCTAGAACGAGCTGTAAGCTTTTACGTCGAACAGAAATAGTGTACTCAGCGAATTCAGTCGGAGTAAATCTGCATGTCATTCTCCTCGATCCGCCGGCCGCGGGTAATCAGCTTCAGCATGCTTCCGACGTCGCGGCTTACTCCGCTGATGTCCGTGGCCGGAAAACCGTCGTTGACATAGCGTCCAATGACCCTCTGCTCTCCCACGTGAATGATCTGCAGATATTCGTTCCGCTCGTTTTGATGCAGGTAATGTTCAGTTCCAGGCGCTGGGCTGTCCAACTCATTTTGCAGGGCTTTGGAGATCTTCATTCCCACGAACAATCGTCGGGCTAAATCCATCAAACGGTGCTCCTTCTCGACTTCAATTCCAATCTCACCCGCGCGCCACCGGGAATAATTTCAGCGGCGACTCGCAAGCTGGATTCCTATCCCATCATAGACCGACGCAATCAGGCGCACGGCCTGAAACGCTCGCCCTCGCCGACCTGGCTAATTCGATATCTTCAGCGCGACTCCGAGCGGCAGTGCCATGTCGCCCACACTCAAGGCAGTTCCGAGTTTTTCCAATTCCCAGGCCGACACCGTTTCCTTGGTGGGAGCATCCGTCCGGCCCGCGTCCGGCCGCTTGTCGCCTTGAGGCAATTTGATCAGATACTTTACGTTGCTGCCGTCGCTCAGAGTCATCGAGAGAACCAGATCCTTCCCTTCTTGAGAGCCGAGCGTTTGCAGCGACGCAATGCGATTGGAAAGAGCCGCCTTGTTCACGGTGTCGACATAAAGATAGATGAACGAGCCGATGGTCACGACCAAAAGCAGCCAGCCGTACTGGCCGATCCTTTTCTGGCGCTTCAGCGCACGACTTCTCTGGCCATCGAAAAAACTTCGAAAGCTTTCTCTCTCTACGGCGAGTCTCTTGGTCGGATCCTGCTCGGGTGAACTCGGAGGCTGGTCGAAGGATAATCCAATGCTGTTCAAAATCATGCCCAAAGTGATCAAAACCAACGGAATGGCGACCACCAGCAGCGGATTCATAGGCTCTCCTTTACAGGCCCATTGAGTGGCCTGTGGACATAGGAAGAGGGAGGGGATGCAAGACCGGGAATCTATCGGCGTCTTTGGACGCCGCAGTTCATGCCGGTGAGAAATTACGGCCCGGTCTTCGACCTCTTGCGCGCCGGTAGGTCAAGGCATGATCTGGCTGAACTGTATAGCAATGTTCCCGCAGTAGCAAACGAGTTCGGCGAGTACGACCCCCGGCATCGCGCGCAATGCGCGGAGTGAGTTCAATCGACGGTCCGAGGGGCCGCCGGATCGCTGCTTTCGGTTTTGTTCGCGGACTTTTCTTTTTCGCTCCGCCGCTCCAACCTGCGCGCAGCCTTTTTCTCCTGCTTTTCTTTCCGCGCCCAGGCCTTTTGCCGTTTCTTGAATGTTTCCATGGCTCTCCTTGGTTTCCGAGTTGCCTAGTTGCAGCCGGATCGGAGGCCGGCCAAGTCACTCGATCTTAGAGGCTTTCATCCGAGAAGACAACGTTTCATCCCGTTTTCGCCGCGCGAATTTCAAAGCAGTGCGTCTCACTCTCGCATGGGCACGGGTGCCGGCAGAAGGAAAATCGTCGCTACCCGGGGCAGCCGCATTTGTTTTACCGCGGGGCTGTGCTACGATCCTTCCCTCACCAAATCAATCCGGAGGAAGCTTATATGACGCCGACCGCCTGGGACATTCGTAATAAACTGACCATCGTTTTGAACACGGCAAAGCATAGCGGCAAATCTTATGTCGACGTGGAGTCGGGCAACCTCGACAAAGAGATGGGAGGCGACTCGACGTCCGATCAAAGGCTGCCAATGCTGCATGAGATCATGACGAAGATGATGCGTCGCGGCGATTTGATTTTGAAAGAACCTCAATCCGGCGCCAGTGCAACGATGTTGGTTCGTTACAATCTCAATGCTCAGGCGTGAGCTGCCGGGTCAATCGATCCGCATAGTGCAGTCTGGTTTAATGCCCGAACGCTGCCGATCAACCCTCCCGATAGAACATTCAAAAACAAGTGATCGTGTTCGTAGCCGTGATGTGAACGGCCAATCTGCGGCCGCTGTTGATTTTCGTGTGCACGAACACGCCCAGGGCTTATTCCCCTTTCATAACGCGATCGTTTCGATGTTCTGAATTTCCTCGCTGGAGAGCCTGAACTGTGCGGCGAGCAGGTCCTCTTCCATATGCCGCGGGTTCGTGGTGCCAGTCAGCGGGAGTATGCCGATCTGCATGGCAAAGCAAAAGATAACCTGGGCGATGCCGGCGCCGAGCCGCTGGGCGATCGCGTGAATCGCCGGATTCACGAGGACGCCTTGGTTGGCAGTCAAAAGTGAGAAGCCTTGATAGATGATGCCGTGGGCGCGGCAAATCTCTCTCACCTGCCTGTCCCACCCGAGCGCCGCGAAACAGCGGTTCTGCACGACCATCGGTTTGTGCTTTGCCTGTTGACAGAGCTGAGTCAGTTGAGCGGCCGAGACGTTGCTGATGCCGACCATCTTGGTCTTCCCTGCTTCATAAAGCTCTTCCATGGCCGCCCACACCTCCCAATCCGCATCCGTCAGACCGCGGCGCTGAAATGGCGCGTGCAGGACGTAGGAATCCAGATACGCGGTGGTGAGATGGGTCAAGGAGCTGTCGAAGGAATGTCGCACCTGGGTGGTCAGATCGGCGGAGGGATCGTACGGTGTTCGATGATCTTGACCGTCAGCCGAAGTAAACTTGGTTTGGAGAAAAAGTGTATCGCGCTTGATTCCCTTTTTGTCGAGCGCGCGCAACGCATCCCCCACCAGCGCTTCATCGTAATGAACGAGTTGATTGGCCGTGTCGATGGCCGTGAAGCCCGAGGCTACGGCCAACTGAACCAGATCCCTCGTAGCCGATTTTTTCCACGCCGTGCCGTACATAAAATCAGGAATCGGCACTTGGTTATAGGCCGTCAAAGTCATGCGCTTCGCTTGGAATTTGGATGAGCCTCAGATGGGCATCCCGACGCGCTCCCGCCGGTCATACACAATCACGGTTTTTTCCGCGACGGAGGCGCGAAGACCGATCAATCCGCCTTCGCCTTGCCGACATTCGCGGCCTCGAGAGCTTCTTTCTTTTTCCTGAAATACTCACGTTTCGAAAGCCGGGCCGCCTGCCGCTTACGGCGTTGCAAGTTACGTTTTGCGTTCTGATTCATCAATGCCTCCTCTACGCTGGATCCATGTGTCCACTCGCAAGCTCTATCAATACCACGGTAGAACAACAACTCCCCATGTCCGGCTTACGTGTTCCTTTGCCGAAGGCGACCCGATCTTCGGATTAGGCGAGCTTATGGTTTTCTTCGATTCAGACCCATGCCCCCGTGTACAACTAGAGTTCGCTCGTTTAGGATGCAACGATGTTAGATAATTTCCTGCAGATTCTGCCCGAAGTTATTTTTGCCGCGGCCGAGAAATTGGGCGGGCGCTGCACGGGTCGATTCTTCGCCCTCCATGCGCTGGAGAACCGCGTGTACGATATCGAGATGGAAGAAGGTCCGCACGTCATCGTCAAATTCTATCGTCCGGGCCGGTGGAGCCGCCAGACGATTCAGGCCGAGCACGACTTTCTGAAGGCGCTCGAAGAGAACGAAATCCCGGTCGTCGCGCCGCTCCGGGATGAAAGCGGACAGAGTATTTTCGCGACCAGCGGTGTGATGTTTGCGCTCTTTCCGAAGCGTCCGGGACGTCTCGAGCCGGAGCTGACGAAAGAGCAACTCACCCGCCTGGGCAGGTTTTTGGCGCGGCTGCACAACGTCGGAGCGACGATCAAAGCCGCGCCGCGCCTGCGTCTCGATTCGCAAACCTACGGGCGAGATCCTTTGAAATTTCTAAGAGACGGAAACTTCATTCCGCTGGAGCTCGCCAGTCGATTCGCGACTATCGTCTCGCAGATCTGCGACACGATCGCTCCCCGTTTCGACGAGGTTCGGTACGTGCTGCTCCACGGCGATTGTCACTCGGGCAATATTTTGTGGAATCGGGACGACCCCTACTTCATCGACTTCGACGACATGCTCTATGCGCCGCCCGTGCAGGACCTCTGGATGCTCACGGGCGGCGATGACGAATACGGCAAAGAGCGCAGGGAAATCGTGCTCGAAGCCTACGAACAGATCCGCCGTTTCGACATGGCGACCCTGCGGCTCATCGAGCCGCTGCGCGCGCTGCGCATGATTCATTTCTCCGCTTGGATCGCCCGGCGCTGGGAAGACAGCGCGTTTAAATTATCGTTTCCCGACTTCGGCACCGAGCGCTATTGGCAGGAACAGATCGAAGCGCTCTCGCTGCAACTGGAAAAAATCCAGGACGGCGGCAACGATTCCTACCGGTGAAGTGCAGGGACGACGACCGCATTTTCTGATCCAGTGTGTCGTTGGCCTTGCTCGAGATTCGCCGACCAGCGTACTTGTTCTGAAGTTGAAGGAGTAGCGTCGGGGCGTTACCATCTCGTTCGCTAGAAAGGTAAAGTTGATGAAGCAACGACAATTGAGCTTCGCGTTCAACGTCTTTCTTTTTTTCGGTCTGCTCGCTCCGGCTGCGGCTCGAGCTGTGGAAACACTCCGAGCTTTGTACTCCGCGCAATCGGTCTCCTATTCGCTTCCCTGGATCGCCCAGGAAGCCGGGCTGTTTCGCAAGCATAATCTCGAGTTTCAGCTCGTGTATATCCCGTCTTCGGGCATCGCCACGGCGGCGCTGTTAGGCGGCGACGTGGAACTTGCCATGGCGGGCGGCGTCGGCACCGTGCGAGCTTTCGCGCAGGGTGCGGAGAACCTCGTGTTCATCGGCGGTTTCAAAAACGCCTTGACTCATAGCATCGTCGCCAAACCTGAAATCACCCGGCCGGAAGATCTCAAGGGCAAAAAAATCGGCGTCACGCGCATCGGCAGCAACAGCCATTACTTTGCGATGCAGGCGCTGCGGCGCCTGGGGCTGGATGTCACGCGCGACGTCACCTTCATCCAGACCGGTGGCGAGCCGGAGATGGTCGCGGCTCTGGTGAACAATTCCATCGATGCGGCTTCGATCACCGCTCCCGCGGACAATCGCGCGATCGCCCAGGGCTACCGCTATCTCCTGTTCGGTCCGGATCTGCAGATTCCCTACTCGGCCGCAAACATTACCACCCGTCGCTCCGTGATCGCGAAACGGCCCCAAGTCGGCATGGCTTTTATGCAAACCATGGCCGAAGCCGCGAAGATCCTGCACACCAACAGGGAGTTCACTTTCAAGGTCCTCGGAAAGCACCTGGGCATCACGGACCCGAAGATCATCGAGGCGGCCTACGCCACGGAAATCAAAGTCATGGAACGGCGACTGGAGATCAAGCCGGAAGGCATTCAGGCGATCCTCGAAGAGGTCGCCAAGACCGAACCGCGCGCGAAAAACATCAAGCCCCAGGAGATGGTCGACCGGCGCTACCTCGATGAGCTGGCGAGGAGTGGTTTTTTCGATAAATTGTGGGCAAATAAATAAATCTGTTCCAACCCGAGGAGCTCAACATGGAATCTTTTCCAGTTATCGACGCGGACGGTCATGTAGAGGAATCGTCCAAAGGCCTGCAAAAATATTTGCGGCCGCAGAACCGCGGCCGGCCGCTTTGGACCAGCGACTCGTGGGATCGCAATTTCGGCGGCGCCCTGGGCAAGGTCAACGAGGACCCGCGAGTGCAACTCGAGGACATGGACGCCGACGGTATCGACATCCAGGTCGTCTACCCGACCCGCGGTATTTCTCTCAGCGCCGCGCGCGAGGTGGACTTGGCCTGCGATATCGCGCGCGCCTACAACGACTGGCTGGCGGACTTTTGCGCCGTCAATCCCGCGCGCCTCAAGGGCATCGCGCTGGTGGCGCTGCAGGATGTGGGCGCGGCTGTCGCCGAGGCGCAGCGCGCTGTCGAAGAGTTAGGTTTCGTCGGCGTGATGATGCCGACCAACGTGCTCGACCAGGACATCGGCCACAAACAATTCTGGCTGTTCTACGAAGAGATCGAGAGACTGGGCGTCGGTTTGGGTTTTCACGGCGGCATTCGCGCGTCCCAGCGCATGCACGGTAGATTCGGCAGCTTTATCGCCGTCCATACTCTGGCCTTTCCGCTCGAGTGCATGGTCGCTCTGACCGGGATGATTTACGCGGGCATTCCCGAAGTCTTTCCGAAACTCCGGGTCGCCGCGTTGGAAGCGAGCTGCGGCTGGGTGCCGTTTCTCATGGACCGCATGGACGAGGAGTTCGAAAAGCGCGGGAGCCGGGAAGCACCCCTGCTCAAAGCGAAGCCGAGCGAATACATGACCGGCGGCCGGTTTTACTACGCTTTTGAACTGGAGGAATCGACATTACCCTACGTCGCGGACCGGGTCGGGTCGGATAAATTGCTCTTTTCCTCGGATTATCCACATTGGGATACGTCCTGGCCGAACACGGTGCGCACGGTGAACGAGCGAACCGATATTTCAGCAGCGCAAAAGAAGCAATTTATGAGCGACAACGTGCAGCAGTTCTACGGCTTCAGCGCCGCGAGGTCGAAAGCGGTTTGAACACCGCATCTTCACCGTTCGTGTCGAAGAGTTGCAACCATGCACTGCCCGGGGCAGTTAAAAAAGCCGACTCAGCAGCTTCGCCGAGCCGGCTCGAATGGGTCGTTCAAGAATCAGGTGAGAATTTTCAGGCTTCGGTGTACCAGATCGTGTGGCGATCCACGGGCAGACGCTTGGCCATCGTCTTTTGCTCGGAGTAGCCCAGGAAGATGCACGCCACCGGGCGTTCTTTCTCGGTGAGTCCGAGAATCGGCCCGACGAAGTTCTGGTCGATCCAGGCCCCGGTGCTGGGATAGCTGCCCAGGCCGCGCGCGTTGGCGGCGACCAGCAGGTTTTCGATCGCGCACCAGCAGGCCGCGTAATTTTCCTGGTCGGTGATCTTGTTGTCGTCCCCCACCATCGAAACGATGATTACGACGGGGGACGAAAAACATTTGGCGCGCGCAAAATTGAGCTCCTCTTCGCTCGGCTGCCCGCCCTTCTTTTCCGCTGCCCAACGCACCGCCTCTTGCCGCGCGCCGACCAGACGCTCGCGGCCCTTGCCGGAGAACACATGAAAACGCCAGGGATGAGTCAATTTGTGGTTGGGCGCCCAGTGAGCGGCATCGAGTAGCTCCTCGATCCACTGCCGAGGAATCTCGGTGTCGAGGTACTCCTTCACCGAGCGGCGCGTCTTGATTGCTTCGAGCGCATCAGCAAGCGGGCGCTCCGTTGTGTTGTCCATTGAAACCTCCAAGTTTGTGCGGATGCTATCTGAATTAAATAAGCTTTTTTTCCAAACGGCGCAACATCGCCAAAGCCCGGCTTCGCCCTGCCCTATCCTTGTCCGTTAGATTTTGTGCTAGGTTGGGCTGTCCAAACCCGGAGCCAGTTTCCGACTCGCCCGTCGGCTTAAAACAGAGGAGGATTATCATGGCGTTCAAGATCGAAGGCGTCACACACTGGTCGATTCCCGTCAATAATTTAAAGGACTCCGAGGATTTTTACGGCGGGCTGCTCGGTCTCAAGCCGATCGGGCGGCTCAACAACAACGTGATGTCATGCTTCAACGTCGGCGATCACAACATCCTTTTGTGCGAGCGCGAGAAACCGCAGGATAAATCCATCGTCGAAGAGCGCGTGCATCATTCCTTCACGGTTAGCCCCGACGGGTTCATCGAAGCCTGCAAGGCGCTGCACGAAAAAAAGATTCCCATCGTCGAACTGGAATACCGCGCCAAGGGTCATTTCACCGGGCGGGAGCTCTATTTTCACGACCCCAGCGGCAATCGCCTCGAAATCCGCGACCCGACCTGGAAGAAGGGAATGCCGGAGCCGTCCTACGAAGATATCGTGAAGTCATAGCCGGCGTCACGCAATTCAAGCCGCGATGCAACCGCGCGTGTCTTGATTCCCTATTCCCGGCTCCGAACGTTTCGACGTTTAGAGAATTATCGAAACGTGGGAGTGTCTGAGGACGTTGATCGAGCGTCGTGTTTTCACTAGCACGTGCACGTCTTTTTATCCTTTATCCTTCTGCCTTCATCCCTTTAACTCCGGCATACACGCCGTCGCCGTTATCTCCACAAGCAATTCGGGATAGTTCAACATCGCTTCCACGGTGGTCCTGGCTGGTTTGTCGGTCGGGAAATATTTGCCGTACTCATCGTTATAAGCCGCCAGATCCTCGCGCGTTGTCAGATGCGTCAGCACCGTCAGCACATTCTCGAGCGACGTCCCCGCGGCCTCCAAAATCATTTTGATCCTTTCGAGAGCGAAGCGCGTCTGCTCGCGCACGTCCCGGCCGACCTCTCCGGTAATCGGATGCCGCCCGGTCTGCCCGGCGACGAACACCAGATCGCCGAATCGTGTCGCCGGCGAAAGATTCGGATTCGCCGCCGCAAGATTCACCTGAATTATTTCCTTCTTAGCCATTCGGTCTCCTGAGTTAGCGTCGGTTCAAAAACATTTCGCTGGTTTAATCGTTCATGCTTGATTGACGAAATGCGCGGGAATTGCCGGCTAAGACGTAAACTCACGCCCTTCGACGATGAAGATGGGATAGCCGAACGTATATTCGACGTCGTTCGGCATGACGCCTTCGAGCATCCACGACCGCACGCGGTAGAGCGTCGTGATCAGGCGCGATTCGCTGACGGCGGCGCCGAGCTGTTGCAGGATCTCGCCCGGCCTGGTCGCAAACCTGGCGGCGAGTTCCTGGCGCACGTTCTTGAAAACCGAGATGTTGCCCGCAAGGTCGATGCCCGAGCGCTTTTCCTCTTGAGATTGCAACAGGTATCGTTGCTCCCTATCGGAAATCTCCACCTCCCAGGGCGCCGGCGCCGAACGCAGATCGGTCAGACTGCTCCAGCTTGCCGACTCGGTGAGCTCGAAGCCGTTGTTCCTGAACTCCGTTCGCACGGCCGCCGTGCACCGGCCAAATTCGCCGCCCGTGAATTCCTTTTCGAATCGCGCCGACAGATAAAACAAAAACGGACCTTGAAGAGTGCTGATCAGCGGTTCGTAAGCCTCCGTCTGCACCAGTTGCTCTCTAGCGGCGGACAGCAATTCCACCAGCGCAGTTTTAGGTGACACGTGCTCGACATATTCCTGATCGCTGTTGCGATACTCCTGAATCAGGATCAAGCGCCGGCCTCGCTGAACATCGAAACCGGGAGTCGCCGAAAGCCAGAGGACCAGCGAATGATTGGAAGCTCCGCCGGGTTTCGGCGGTATGACAACCTTGATCGCGTGAATGGTATCCAGCCGAAACGCAGGATTGGGCCGCGGCCCATCTCCGTAATCCACTGACGCGAGATGCTTGATATGTTCGAGCAGCTTCTCCATCTTCTCGTGTGTTGAAAAGCTCCGTCCAAATCGAGCCTGCTCGGCTTGGGCGGTCGGGCCGGTGACGCCCATCCCAGCGCGCCACACAGGCACCTTGTCATAGGCCACGGTGTTGGAAATCTGCTCGAAGTAGGCGTTCAACCGGTTCTGATCGAGATACAGATATTCCACCAGCCGCAATGGTGCTTTTCCGTAAGCTTCAGATTGCTGCGCAGTCGGAGTCCCTCTTGCCGGCCTGAAAAAATGATACAGCCTCGTGAAAATTCCCATCGCTCATTGCCCTCACTGTCGTCGCGCGATTTACCCGCGCATAGTTTTTTCAATGATACGGAGTCGGCTCTCAAAATAAAAGTTCGGACCATGACCATTCTCGGATCCGTCGTCGGTTCTGGACAGGAAGTTGTTGCAGCTCTGTTGACACGGATTCGCGCGCAAATTAATACCAAAGTACATTCATGCTTTTCTTTTTTCTATTTTCCTTTCTGCTCACGATACAAAAGGTCCCGGCCGCCGACGCTGCCGAGACTTTCTACAACGGCGGCGCGGGCGCCACCGGAGTTCGGGAAATGCCGCTGTTCGTGGCCAAAGATTTCAAGATCTTCGACAAATACGGTCTCGACGTCGAGCTGATTTCCACCAACGGCGGTTCGCCCTTGGTGCAGGCGCTGTCGGTGGGAGCATCCAATCGGCCAGCGTCGCCGCCATGGCGCCGATCCGCGCGATCCTCTCCGGCGCGCAGTTGGTGATCGTCGGCGCGATTCTCAATAAAAACATGTATTCCTTCGTGACCCGGTCGAACATTCAAAAGCCGGCCGACCTCAAGGGCAAAGTCATCGGTGTGGCAAGCTTCGGCGCCGCCAACGAGTTCAGCGCGCTGATGGCGCTCAAGGCGCTCGGCATCCCGCCGCAGGAAGTCAATTTCCGGGTGGCCGGCGGCACAGCCTCGCCCGTCTCACGGCGATCGAGCACGGCGGCATCGACGCCACCGTCGTGCCGCACAGCAACAACGCCGTGGCGCAGGCGAAAGGGATGCGGGTTTTTGCCGATCTCACCAAGCTGGTAAAAGAATTTCCCGACTGCGTCATCGTGATGAAGCGCAATCTGTCGCAGTCGGAGAAGGCGTCGGCCAAAGGATTTCTCCAGGCGGTCAGCGAGGCCATTTACCGCCTGAAGAGCGAACCGACGATGCGCGAGGCGATCGTCGCCAACGTTCAGAAGCGGATGCGCGTGAGTCGCAAGAATGCCGACGAAATCTATGAGGAATACAACCAAGTGTTTTCCTATCCGGCGCGGGTCGGGCGCGACGGTTTGCGCGAGGTGTTGGACATCCTGGCGAGCCAGACCGGCAAACCGCAAAGCGAGTTGAGAATCGATCGGTTCCTCGACGAAAGCCTGCTCGATGAGCTCACCGCCGAGGGATTTTTTAGGAAACTGGAAGCGCGCGGTTAACAGTAATTTTGCCCGCGGCGAGTTAAGCCGCCGCAGGCGACCAAAGGAGATGCTCAGCCCCTTTGGGAAACCCCATTTTAACGGTGCCCGCGGCAAGCAACGGGGAATATCGGATTGAATGGAAATCAAAGGAGGTTCGTCATGACGTCGAGAATCAAGCACATTGGGATCATGAGTCAGACCCCACCCCGTCTATTTAAATTTTATGAATGTCTGTTCGACTTCAGGACGGATGTGCGCGATCCCGCGAAGGAGCGCGAGCGCGCCAAAACCACCGGTCATCGCATCCTCAATTCGGGCCGCGTCGCCAGCGCTTTCGCGCGCACCGTCATCGCGAGCGACGGCAACATCGGCGTCGCCTTCAACCAACGCCGACCGGGCTATCCGGGCGGTCTCGATCATTTCGGCATGACCGTCGACGACATCGGCGGCGTGCTCCAGCGCATCAAAGAGAAATACCCCACTGTCGGCGCGGTGAAGCGGCCCGCCGGCCGGCCGTTTGTCGATTACAGCAGCCACGACCCGGAAGGAAATATCTTCGACATCGCCGAGCCCGGCAAAAAGACGCTGATTGGCGTATTCACCGACGCTGAAGCACAACGGCCGCGCCGCATCAGACACTTCACGATCCGCGCGATGAGTCCCGCGGCCCTCGCGCAATTTTACACCGAGGTTTTCGAATTCAAAGAAGAAGAAAAGGCCTTGGAGGATCCGAACTTTTATCTCACCGATGGCACTGTCACCATGGTCATTGCGCCTTACAAAATCGCCGATTACCTCGGCACCGAACACAAGCGCCCGGGCTTCGATCACCTCGGTTTCGAAGTGGAAAACTTACAGGCGTTCAAAGAGGACGTTGAATACCTCGCCAAGCACGATCCTGAATATCTCGCCCCCAAGCCGCCCAACGTCGAGTCCGAATACCAGGTGATCATGGATTTGCTTCGGACCTGCAGGCACGGTCAGCACCAGATGTGCGATCCGGAAGGAAATCTGCTCGATATTTCTGCCGGCTAAACCTTGAAAAACAATGAAGCGGGTCGGTGCTGTCCCGGCCGCCGCGCGGTAGTCGTTCTCCCCGATGCAGCCTATCAGGACGCCGTATTTCTGATTTCCTGCAAACCGCGCGCATCGTGCCGTCTTTGATTTCTCGATGACGCGGAAGGCTGGCATCTCGCGGAAGGAAGGATTCACCAGAGGGAGTGAACCGCCACCCTCGCCATAGAGGTTTGTGTGCTCTATGCGTCCACTAAATTAGACTTCGTTTCAGCGAGAGTCTCACCCTGGGAAATCGCGGCGGGTATTTCTTCGATGAAACAAGTACAGCCGCCCTCTTTTGCCGACTCCGGTGACCTTGATGGGCCAAGATCTTAGCACAATTGCGTTTCCCGCAATCGTCCAAATGCGGTCGCTGCCAACGCCAATTTCGCAGGCTCGATTTCCCGAAAACAATTGAGCAGCTCCCAAGCCACCTAATGCCAAGCCCCGAGCACCAGATAGCCGTGGACCCTATTTCGCAAACCGTGGCGCATTGCTCAATGCGTATCGCCTCTTCAAGCTACGCCAGCAAAAAGCGCGTCACGGCTTCTGCATAGATCTTCGGTGCCGAGGTCATCGCCTCGTGCGCCTGACCCTTCAGCTCCTGAATGGAAGCCACCGGCAGAACGGCGGCGAGCGCGTCGGTGGCGTAGAGATGGCGCGGACTTTCCGCGCCGATCTGAAGCAGCACGCGAATGCGCAAATCGCGGAAACGCTCGGGCGAGAAATCGTACCGGCTCAGCGCGCGCAGATCGTGCAGCGATGCCGCTGCGTCGGCAATGATCGGCGCCCAAAGCTCCGTGGGGCGCAGCTCGCTCAGCAGTTCCACCGGCACCAGCAGTTTTTCGTGAAAGAACGTCGTCGCGAAAGCGTTCCAATCACAGGCTCCCGCGAACTCTTCGAGTCGTGTTAAGATGGCAGAATCGACGACCCGCGGCCATGCGGGCTCGTACAGCATGAGTTTGCGCACGCGGTCCTGAAGATCGCTCGCCGCAACCAGCGCGACATGCGCGCCGTAGGAATGTCCCAGGAGAAAAACCGGCTGTTCGATCGACCGGATCACCGCGGCAACGTCCCGCCCCTCGTCCTCGATACTGTGGCCTTCGGTGCGCTCGCTCTCACCGCGGCCGCGGCGGGCGACGGCATAGAGGGTGAACTGCCGTGTCAACAACGATCTGACGAAGTCCCAGTTGGTGTTGTGGTCGCTGAAAGATCCGTGGACGAGGACCAAGGGTGGACCACTGCCGTATCGATCATACGAGATCGTGATCCCTGCAGGAGTGGAAACGCGGTGCACGTCTTCTTACTGTTGCCGGTTGCTCTTCATTATCCCTTATCCTTTGCCTTTATCCTTTCGCGACCTTCCACAGCTCTTCCATGCGCACGACAAGATCTTTGACGGTTTCACCGGCCGCTGAGAATTGCGCGTAGATAGCGATCTCCGCCGCGCCGAGTTTTCGCGCTTTCGCGAAGTCTTCGCCGATCTGCTCGATGCTTCCAGTGAACTCCGTGCGCTCCTTGTCAATCGGCTTTTGGTGAATGTCCACGCCCGCCGTGACGATCAGCTCGAGCGCGGAGGGATCGCGGGCGGCCTCTCTGGCCATGGTCTTGATGCCGTCGAACATTGCTCCGAGGTCGCTGAGCGGAATACCAACCGGCAGCCAGGCGTCCGCAGCGGCGGCAACGCGCTTCATGGCAGCAGGCGTAAATGCGGCCAGATAGATCGGCGGATGCGGTTGCTGCAGCGGCTTCGGCCCGATGAAGGATTTGGCGATGCGGTAATGCTTGCCTTGATATTCCACCGGATCGGTCGTCCAGATTTTCTTGAGGATCTCGATGGCCTCGTCGGCGCGCTTGCCGCGATCCGGCCAGGTTGCGCCCGCGGCTTCGTATTCGTCCGGCGACCAGCCGATGCCAAATCCCGCACGCAGCCGTCCGCCGGACAAGACATCGAGAGACGTCAGCCGGCGCGCCAGTAAAACCGGATTGTACCAGGGAATGTTGAGGACTCCCGTTGCGAGAGCGATGCGGCTAGTGTGCGCGGCGGCAAACGTCAGCGTCTCCACTGGGTCGAGCACGCTCTTGTATTGAACCGGCAAAGAGCCGTCGCCGATGGGATACGGCGCGCGCGGATTGACCGGCCAGAGGATGCGATCGAGAACCCAGAGACTATCGTAACCCAATTCTTCGGCCCGTTGCGCGATCTTTACGATCGCTTCCGGTCCGGCGAGCGAACCGATCTGCGGCAGTGCGAAACCAAAACGCATAATACCCTCCTAGACAATTTGAACCCAGCGAGCCCGGCGCAATCGCCGCATGGCCCGCTATACACTACTTGAATACCAATTCCGCTACGCGCCGTGAAGACGGGCGATTGCACTTCCAAAATGATTGGCTGAGCGATGGAACAATTCTAATCGCTTGAACCTAGGTAGCGCCAGGCATGACGCAGCCCGCGTATCTGGAATATCGATGCTATCAAGGATAAAGGCAGTAACTTTCAGAGCAAATGGTTGGCATTGAAATCGCGTTGCGCGCTATCATAAGAATCGAAATTTCGCGCCAACGAAAAACAAGGAGGAATTCCCTCGGTGAAATTCCTTGTACGACTACTGCTTTGCTGCTTCATTCTTTTGGGCGCAGCCAGAGAAACGCCGGCAGCGTCGGCTACCGCCAAGATAGTTCTGGCCTACGCCTCCATGGTGGCCCGGACATCCTTTATTTGGATCGCCAAAGATCAAGGATTTTTCGCCAAATATGGAATCGATCCGGAGCTCGTTCTTATCAGCCGCGGACCGGTACTGATCGCGGGGTTGACGTCAGGTGGCGTCGCCGTCGGCAATACCGGCGGGACTGCCGCGCTGAACGCGGCCGTCGGTGGAATAGACCTGAAGCTCGTTGCGACCTTCAACAGCCGGTGGATCAATAATCTGGTTGCCCGGCCCGGGATTCAATCCCCCAAGGATCTAACCAGAAAACGCTTTGGCTTAAGCAGCCTGGGAGGAACCCAATGGATGGGAACCATGCTCTGGCTCGAACATCTGGGATTGGATGCGCAGAAAGATGATATTCGGTTCCTGGTGATTGGCGATCAAACACTACTGGCTCAAGCGTTGGAGAACGGAATCATCGATGCCGCAAGCCTCGACAGCGCCTTCAGCCGTAGATTCAAGCAAAAGGGATTCTCAGTGCTAACGGATTCGAGCAAGGTCAATCTTCCCATTGTAAGTCAGGGAATTGTCGTCACCGGAGAATATTTGCACGCGCAATCCCGTCTGGTGGAAGGAGCCCTGCGAGCACTGATCGAAGGGTTAGCTTTTACCGTCGCCCCTGCCAACAAAGCAGTCGTGTTAAAGACCTTGACGAATAAATTGGGCGTCACCGATCCTTCTGTTTTGGAAGAAGGATATCAGGAAATTCTTACCGGCTTGGACCGCAAGCCCTACCCATCGCTGGCAGGCATGAAAAACATCCAGCGGCTCATGAAGCTAAGAGAACCGCGCTATGCCAACATCAACGTCGAAAGCGTCGTGGACAACAGTTTGATGGAAAAACTCGACTCGAGCGGGTTCATCGATCAAATCTATCGCAGTTACGGCGTCAAATGAGACGTATTGCATGTGGAGATTCAGACCACCGGCAACTTGTCCGGGGTCGGACCGCTTCACCAACGGCTTTCATCTCAAAATGGAATTTGAACGGCTTGAACCGATCTCGCGGCGGTTAGCGCAGCTTGTATTTTCTCTCGATCTCCTCGACGTAGCCACTCTTGACGACCTTGGTCAAGATACGCTGATCCAAAAGTTCCTCGACGTTGAACTTGGCGATCTTGGGATCGCGCAGCGCAATGATCTCCTGGACGGTTTTCAAACCCTTCACAGTCACAAAAGTATAGGGCGTCAGATCTTCGAGCAGAAATTTGTAGCCCAGCTCGGCGAGCTGCCGGTCCGCCTTGAGATATTTTTGCAGGATCGCTACGCCGCGCTCTTTCTGCGCGCGCATGATCGCGCTGGCCTCGATGAGCGCCTTGATGAAGTTCTCCACGGTCTGCGGGCTTTTCTGAATGAACCCCTCGGCACACATGAACGGGCTCGCAGGCAGAGCGATCTTGCCGAGATCGAACAAAACTTTGACGCCGAGGGCCTGAAGCCTGGCGGACTGCAAACGATCCAACGCCGCGCCGTCGATGAGGCCGCTCGCCAAGGATTGGGCGATGACTGTGCTGTCGCCGATCGCTTGAATATTGATATGGTCCTTTTGCGCGTCCAGGCCCATCTCTCGCAGCGACAGCATGGTGAGGCTCCAGAGCAGACCGCTGAAATCCTGCACACCGATTTTCTTGCCGCGCAAATCGCTGGGCTTGGTGATCGACGGCGCCACGAGAAAATCGTAGGCCGCCCGCTCGGCGAAGAGCGAGAGAATGATTTTGAGCTTGGCCCCTTGCGCGGCGGCCGTGAGCATACTGGACGCGCTGCCGCGAACGAATTGCACCTCGTTGGAGACCAGAGCCGAGACTTGAATTGGAGCGCTGCGCACGGTGACGAGGTCCGCCTCCAGTCCGTGCCGGGCAAAAATCCCGTCGTCCTTGGCGAGCCAAACCGGCGTGCCCGACGCCGACACACCGGAGTAAGCGATGCGAATCTGCTCGGCGCCGACGGGCGAAACCATCAAGGCCAGCGCCAAAACGATCCAGAGCTTTCTCGCGATCATGATGATTGCCCTCCTCCACCGGGAGACTGCGAAAACCGCCGTTGGATCTATATCGCTAGTTCATCATATTACAAGGCAAGACTATAACGCCGAAACTTCGCAAATTCGCGCGTCGAACTCTGAACTGTCGCGATCTTCAAGCGCGCGCCTGGCGCGCCCAGGCGATCTTGGTCAGCAGCGCTCGCAAGATAATCCCCGTACCGATTCCCCATGCGCCGTTGACCAACAAAGCTGTAAACCAAATGTGCGGCTGCCAACCGCCTCCTACCGGACGACCTTTGAGCGGCAGGACAACGAGCAGAGCCACCAGCGACGGCAAGACGGCACCGAAAAGAAACGCCGTCACCCAGTAGCCGCCCCGCCGAGCAAAGTTTCTCTCGATGAGGGCGAATAAAATACCCCATACGCCGCCCCAGAATGCGAGCGACAGCACGGCCGGCACGCCGAACGGATGAGTGGCGGCCATAGAAAACGGCGCAGAGGGCGCCAGGCCTGCGTCCCACAGAAATCCCAGCGTCAATTGATGAAAGATCAGAGTGGAAGTGAAGCCTGCGATGAAACCAAACAACGACCGCGCGAAAAAGCCCTTAGGCGTGTTTGAATGAGCCATAAACACCTCCTAGGGCAAAGTCTATAAATTAAGTTCATTTACGCAATATCGTTCCATGCAATTCAGCAGAATAGCTGCGGCGCCGACGAAGTCCAGCGTATTTGTCGCAAGACTCACATCCCGTCTTCAACGAAATGGACGTGGTTGGACGCGACCCCAAGAAGTTGAGCGCGGATAAATCGAACTGCTTCTTTGCCCTCGAAGCGGTTTCGCGACTCCGTCAGCTTGCTCCCGACGCCATGTGTATTATGCTTTTTTATAGATCGCGAATTCATTTTGCAGTAAAGCCATGAGGGAAAATGCCATGCCGACGTTAGAGCTTACCACCGTTGAGGCCGATTTGTTGAAGGAAGTTCTCGAGAGCGACCTGCGCGACCTGAGGATGGAGATTGCGGGCACCGATCTGAAGGACTTGCGTGACAAGCTCAAGGAACGCGAAGCCACGATCCGGCAACTGATCGAACGGTTGACGTTAAAGTCATAACTCCGGTTAATCCGAAGCCAGACTGTATTCTTGATCGTACCCGCCCTCCACACCGCTTCCTAAAGGCCTTGTGCGCACTCATGCGATGGGCGAGCCGCGAAACGTGATTGCCGTCTTACCCGCCGCTGAACCTCGGTCTCGTCCCATCGTCGCAAGAGCCGATCCTTTCTCCGCCGGACCGGATCCATCCATGTGCGCGCATCGACAAACATTTTGACGTTTCGAGAATTCCCGAAACGTGGAAATGCGCGCTTGAACTCAGGGAAAGATTACACGCTATGCAGGACGATCGAATCTCGCACCTGTATAACCGGTTGAAGGATGGGAAGCGGGGATGGAACGACTGAATCCGCTTTTAGAAACCTAAAGGCTGTGCGGTCATTGGCAGAATCGTCTTGGACGAACCGGCCTTGTTCATTTAGGCGGCCTTTTTTCCGCTTGTCTGAGCGGCGACGCTACGCCGCAGAATTTTCATGACCGCCGTTTCCTCGGCTGTGAGCGCATGAGGGTCGGCCGCACCGCGAGACTGCTGCCGCGGCATTATTCTGTGCAAAGTTCCGTCGAGATAGGAGTCGACGATCGCCGGATGGATATAGCTTTTTCGACAGACTGCCCGCGTGTTGCCCAGCTTCCTGGATACCTGCTCGACCGCTTTCACGATGTTTCGCTTCGCGCTCGTCTGTGAGGCCGCCGTTTCCAGCGCGGCGAGCTCGACCGCTGCGAGCACGGTTCCCGCCCAGGTACGAAAGTCCTTGGCCGTAAGGTCGATGCCGGTGGTGCTGCGAAGATAATCGTTGACGTCGCCGGAGCTGATCGCGCGGCATCGATTGCGGTCGTCGATGTATTGAAACAACTCCTGGCCCGGGAGTTCCTGGCAGCGCCTCACGATTAGCGCCAGCCTTCGGTCGCTCAGAATCATATCGCGAGCGATGCCGCTTTTGCCGCGAAAGCGAAAGCGGATGCTCGAACCGCAGATGTCGACGTGCTTGTTCCGCAGCGTTGTCAAGCCGAAGGACTGGTTCTGCTTTCCAGCACATTGGGATCCTAAGCTTAGAATTCCACGTGGACAAGTTGTCGCG
>JADMIO011216349.1_pt1 | contig 40356 bp, 28 predicted proteins | sample 8958161 | NCBI WGS metagenome assembly JADMIO01 (sample SAMN16585339, study PRJNA669376) | soil metagenome | isolation source: Crop rotation soil | place: USA: Cullars Rotation, Alabama | collected 2011
TGGTGCCCGCCATGTCACGGCTGCAGATGGCATCGTCAGTACCTTCGACGATGGCAGCAAGATGGGCGGCTAGTTCGGCCACTTTGCGATTTGACCGGCGCTCAACCGCAGCGGCAATTTCGCTGCGGACGACGGAGCCGAGACGTGCGAGGTGCGACTTGGAGACATAATTATTGGCGCCAGCCCGGACGACCTCGGCGGCTTTTTCTTCGCCGATTCCGCCGGATACGCAAATAAAGGGGATGTCGAGTTTGTGTCGCTTGAAAAGCTCCAATGCTTCCGTCCCGTTGAACGAGGGCATGACATAATCGCTGATTACGATGTCCCAAGATTTCTCGGTCAAAGCTTTTTCATACCGGATGGGGTCGTCCACGATCAACGAGTCGGTTAACTCAAACCCCACCTCACGTAATGCTCGCGAGATGAATTCAGCGTCGAACCTCGAATCCTCAACGATCAAAGCTCTTAACTGGTTATTCATAAGGGTGTTGGCCATTACGCTGGGTCAATATAGCAGAGTGTCTCGTAAAGTATACAAGCCCATTCTTTTTTTGACGATTGGAGTGTGCATTTTTTTCGCATTGAAAGTCCCTAATACCTGAAATGCCAGCCTCCAAGACTGGCTTTGCGAACACGCGTTACAGTTGATTTCACCAGCCTCAAGTCTCGTGAAACCGACCGCGTTGCTATCCTAATCGAATGCCACGGCGGAGCCCCCTTGTCAAATTTGGATAATACGCCTTTCGGCGTAACTTGACGGCGGCGGCGGCTCTGCAAACCTCATCGTCAACCGTGAAAAGCAAGCCGCCAATATCGAAGAACATGGTCTGCAGCCTCTTGTTTGCGCTTGCTGCCATCGAAATCGCCGCGGCTGAGGACAGCCACGGTCCCCAGCCTTTGCCAAAGCCCGTTCTTACGTCAGGCGCGACCAATTCTTTGCTAGATGAACATTTAGCGGCTTTGAAGAAGACCGTACCGGGCGGATTTACCACGGTAATTACGCCGCCGTTTGTCGTGCTCGGAGATGAGTCGGCGGAACTGGTGAAGCAGCATGCCGATAGGACAGTGGAATGGGCCGTGAAAAAATTGAAGCAGGATTTTTTCAAGGCCGACCCGGCTGAAATCATCGACATCTGGTTGTTCAAGGATGATGCGAGCTACCGCACGCACGCCAAACTTCTTTTCGACGATACGCCGACGACACCGTTTGGCTATTATTCGGCCTCGCATCGGGCGCTGGTGATGAATATTTCGACCGGTGGTGGGACGTTGGTGCATGAAATTGTGCATCCGTTCATGCGCGCGAATTTTCCGGCATGCCCGGCGTGGTTCAATGAGGGACTGGCTTCGCTTTACGAACAGTCGGCGGAAAAGGATGGGCACATCCGTGGGCTGCTAAACTGGCGTTATACGGGACTCGAAAAGGCGATCAAGGAGGGGCAATTAATCTCGTTTCAAAAGCTCATGGCGTTGAGCGAAGAGGATTTTTATGGCGGCGTGAACAATCCGGGATACAGCCAGTATTATGGGCAGTCGCGATACCTGTGCTTTTATCTTCAGGAGAAAGGGCTGCTGACGAAGTTTTATCGCGAGTTTGTGGCGAATGCGAAGAGTGACCCGACTGGGTATAAAACTTTGAAGCGAGTGTTAGGAGAGAAGGATATGGAGGCGTTTCAGAAAAGGTGGGAGAAGTTCATTCTGGGGTTGAGGTTTGAGTGAAAACAAGTTGCAGCCCAAAGTCTATTGAACGCGTTCTCCCTCACCCCTGCCCTCTCCCGCTGGGAGAGGGAGAATTCCTCGCCGTCGGCTCTCGGATGCCAGCGCCTAGATTCGCGACTAACCGACTTAGTATTTCTGCCAGTCGGGTTTGTTGCTGTAAACCCAACGGTAGTAATCTGACCGCTTGAGTTGGGAGGCTGCAGGCTCGTCCAGACATAGCTTTGTCACGGGATGCATTTGCAGGATAGAGGCTGGGTTTGTTGAAGTGATCGGGCCTTCTACAGCTTCGGCAATGGCGCGGGCTTTGGTGTTTCCGAATGCCAACAGGAGATTTTGGCGCGCCTCCATGATGGTGCCGATGCCCATGGTGATGACGTGATGCGGGACTTTGTCCTCACTGCCGAAAAAGCGGGCGTTGTCCTGGCGTGTGCGTTGGGTCAGCGTTTTGATGCGGGTACGCGATGCCAGCGATGAGGTGGGCTCGTTGAAACCGATGTGACCGTCGGTCCCGATGCCAAGCACCTGCAAATCGATTCCGCCTGCGCCTTTGATCTGCTTTTCGTATTTCGCGCAGATGTTGGGGATGTCCTTCGTGTTGCCATCCGGAATGTGAACGTTTTTCTTCGTGATGTTCACGTGGCGGAACAGATTCTCCCACATGAAGCTGTGATAAGACTGCGGATGCGCCTGCGGCAAGCCGACGTATTCATCAAGATTGAAGGTCGTCACTTTACGCCAATCCAGTTTCATGGCGATCAACTCGCGATATAGCAGCAGCGGAGTGCTGCCGGTGGCGAGGCCAAGAACTGCATCGGGCTTTTCGCGCAACAAGCGCGCAACGATTCGCGCGGCGATTGAGGTCGCGGCTTCGGCTCCGGGTTGGATAATGATTTCCATCAGGCTCGGCCCAATCGTTTGGCTAGCTTCTGTTGCACGTCTGCCTTGAAGCGGTCGATGCAGCTACAGGCGTATTCCGCGATGTCCTTGGTTTCGTCGACCACCAGCGGCGTCAGGTTCATGCCAAAAATAACCTGGGTTGCCTTGTCGGTGGCGTGGGAGTCGAAGAAAGTTGCGTTCGCGGCGCGGCGGCCGGCGGTTGCGAGGTCGTAGCGTTTGCCGCCCGCGATTTGAGAATCAAAAATTCCGTTGAGGGCAGCAGCCAAATTGTCGCGGCCGCTGACATCCATCAGGACTTTTTCTGCATCCGACAGCCAGTCGAGATTGCGCCAGACTTCGCAGCCGATTACTTGCTTGGGACGCTGGTCGCGCGGAATTTCGCGCATAGCCTGTAATGCGGCGATGACAACGCCGATGTGCGTATCGTGTTTGTCGGCTAGGTTGTGGGTGTAAACGACCTCGGGACGTGTTGAGGTTAAAATGTTCTTCAAATCGTTCGTTAACGCAGGATCGGTAGCGCTTTTCACGGCGCCGCTCGGGAAGTCGAGTTGGATCATCGCGCCAAATTGGCCGACGACGGCGGCTTGATTTTGCTCCTGACGACGGATGGCCATCATCTGAGCATCGGTGTGATTTGAGTATGGGCCCGTGCGGGAACTGCCGGAGCCGTTCGTACAGGTCACGCCGCCAAACCATTTTTGGTCATTGCCGAAGCAGTTCAGGATGCCGTGGAACGCCATGAACTCGAGGTCGTCCTGATGCGCACCGATGCCGAGGTGGGAGATACGCTTCAGCGCTTCGGGTTCCGGCTTGCCGTCGGGGATGAAAATCTCCGCCGTTGCGTTGTGAAGTTTCATTCCGAAACGGCTTTGCTTCTTTGAAGAACGCCGACGCCATCGGTCGGTTGCTTGTCGGCGAACTGATCGTCGTCCTTCAATTCCTTTTTCAAACGGAACAGTTCGGCCTTCAACTCCGTGACCACTTTCTGTTGTGACGGGTCGTCGTAAAGATTGTGCATCTCGGACGGATCCTTGGTCAGGTCATACATCTCCCATTGGTTCTTCTTCCAGAACGAAATCAATTTGTGCGTCTCAGTGCGCACGCCGTAATGCGCGCGCGTATTGTGATCGCCCGGGTCGTGGTAGTAGCGATAGTAAAAACTCGTGCGCCAGTCGGGGGGCTTCTCGCCTTTGAGCAATGGGACCAGGCTGCGTCCCTGCATATCGGGAGGAACCAGCAAGCCGGCGATGTCCATGAACGTGGACGTTATGTCAGGATTGATCGCCAGCGCTTGTTCGGTGGAGCTTGCTTTGGCGACGCCAGGCCAGCGGACGATAAAAGGCATCCGGTCGGATTCCTCATACATGAAGCGCTTGTCGAACAGGCCGTGTTCGCCGAGGAAAAAGCCTTGGTCGCTGGTGTAGAAGACGACGGTGTTGGTCGCGAGCCCGTTTTTGTCCAACCAATCCAGCAAGCGCCCAACATTGTCGTCCACGGATTGCACACAGGCGAGATAGTCCTGCATGTAGCGTTGATACTTCCACTTCTTCAACGCTTCGCCAGTGAGCGTGTTGGTCTTGCCGTTGGCGACGAGTTCGACTTCCATTGGTTTGACTCCCAGCCACGCCAGCAACGCAGGGCCTTTCAAATTGGCTGGCGGAGTCAGCTTCAAATCGCGCCGGGTCAAATCGTCGAACACCTTTTGTGTGCATTCACGAATCGCGTCGCTGCGCGTGGCGTAATCATCCCATAACGTCGACGGCTCGGGGATTACCTTGTCAGCGAATTGCGCTTTATGTTTTGCGTCCGGCTCCCATTCGCGATGCGGCGCCTTGTGATGGCACATCAGGAAAAACGGTTTATCCTTGGGACGGTTCTTGAGGAAATCGATGGAGAGATCCGTGATGATGTCGGTGACGTAACCGGTGACGACGTGCCGGCCAGCAGCGTCAAGCATGGGCGGATTAAAATACAGCCCCTGGCCGGGAAGAATGGTCCATTTGTCAAAGCCAGTAGGTTCGCTGCCGAGATGCCACTTGCCGAACATGCCGGTGTAATAGCCGGCGGCTTGGAGATATTTGGCGACGGTAGGCTGTGTGCCGTCAAAGCGGTTGAATACAGGAACACCGTTTAGGTGGCTGTATTTGCCGGTGAGAATCGTAGCGCGGCTCGGGGTGCAGATGGCGTTGACGGCGTAGCAATGGTCGAATCGGACGCCATCATGCGCCAGCTTGTCCAACTGTGGCGTTTGATTGATGCGGCTGCCGTAGGCGCTGATGGCTTGGGCCGCGTGGTCATCCGTCATGATGAAGAGGATGTTCGGACGGGATGGAGTTGCGGCGTGAATACCAAAACCCATCGTCAACGCGATGGCCAAAAGAAGAAGCGGTGTGCGTTTCATGATTTCACCGATGTTTTCCCAAACCTAATACCAACTATGATTGAAGAATGGTACAATAACCGAATGCCCCTCCCCTCGTCCAAAGGGATGAGGGCGACCTCTCGGACACGCGAAGGGCTGGGGCCCAATTCTCCCGATAATCGTCGCCCCCTGGTATAGCTCCGTTAGGGAGACAATTTTAACGCCGATTCTTGCCGTAGATGGGGCCGAAGTTGGCGCAGGCGCGGAAATCGGCGCTCTCCAAGTCGGCGGTGCCGAAAGCGGTCCACGCGCTCGGACGGAAGACGCGTTCTTCGCTGACGTTGTGCATGTAAACCGGGATGCGCAACATGGACGCGAGCGTGATCAAGTCAGCACCGATGTGGCCGTAACTAATGGTACCGTGGTTGGCACCCCACGCATTCATCACGGAATAGACGTCACGGAAGGCACCAGTACCGGTCAGGTTGGGCGCAAACCAATGCGAGGGCCAGGTGGGGTTCGTGCGTTCTTCGAGAACTTTGTAAATGTCTTCTGACAGGTCGACGAACTGGCCTTCCGCAATCTGCAGAACCGGGCCGAGGCCTTTCACGAGATTGATACGGAACATCGTTGCAGGCATGTCAGCGCGTGTCCCGTAGGCGGATGAATAACCGCCGCCGCGGAAGTATTCATAGATTGCCGGTGGCCATGTTGTGGCTTCGAGGCATGCCTGCGCTTCCTTGGGAGAGATTTCCCAGAACGGTTTCATCACGGCCTGACCGTCACGAGTTTGCTTGCCGCAACCATCGAGCGTGGCCGCACCGGAGTTGATGAGATGCAAGAGACCATTTGAGGCTGCACCGGTGAGACTTTGGCCAGTGACTTGGCGAACGGCCTCCGGGCTCCAGTACGTCCGTACGTCGGCAAAAATTTGCGCGGTGTCCGTCAACAAATGGCCGAGTAACATGCAGACGCCGTTAAGGCAGTCATTTTCCGTAGCGACAAGGATCGGTTCGCGGATGCCGTTCCAGTCGAACGACGAACTCAAGATGGCTTCGAGGAAGTCGCCGTTCGGATAGTGGTCGGTCCAGTGACGCTGACCTTGGAAACCGGAGAGAATCGCGTTGTGGCCGAGCGCTTCTTCACCGAAGCCAAGTTTCGCGAGACGCGGATTACCAATCATCAGGTCGCGCACAATCATGGCGGACTTCACGACAAATTCCCATTCCCAGTCCCTCCGTTTGCGGGTGCGCGACGCTCTGTTGTAGTCCTTGCCTTCGGGGCAATTCTTTTTCACCCACGCAAGGGCGCGCTTGAATTCCTGTTCGTCGTAAATCTTCTCTTCGATACGGCGGACCACTTCGGTCATGTCCACGCATTCAACGCGCATGCCGAGTGAATCTTCGAAGAAGTCCTGATTCACAATCGAGCCAGCGATGCCCATCGAGACGCCGCCGACGGAAAGATAAGATTTGCCGCGCATGGTGGCGACAGCGAGGCCGGCTTTGATAAAGCTGAGAATCTTGCCGCGCACGTCATCGGGAATCACGGTGTCGCCGATGTTTTGGACGTCCCGCCCGTAAATGGTGAAGGCAGGCAATCCCTTCTGCGTGTGACCGGCGCTGACAGCGGCGAGGTAAACGGCTCCGGGGCGTTCGGTGCCGTTGAAGCCCCAGATGGCCTTCGGAATGCTGGCGTCCATGTCCATGGTTTCCGAGCCGTAGCACCAGCACGGGGTGACAGTCAGTGAAACGCCGACGCCTTCTTTGCGAAATTTTTCCGCTGCTTCAGCCGCCTCGGCTACGCCACCGACGCAACGGTCGGCGATCACACATTCAACGGGCAACCCGTTGGCGTGGCGCAGTGAGGATTCGATGAGTTTGGCAACGTTCTTCGCCATGTTCATCGTGGTTTTTTCCAATGACTCGCGGACGCCTTGCAGGCGGCCATCAATGGTAGGACGGATGCCAACTTTGGGCATATCGCCGACGAGGCGGTTGACGGGAGCATTTACCTTCAAGTTGCCAGCGGTGGGCGAAGATTTCATAGGTTTGGAAATATATTGTGTGGTCACGTTGCCAAATTGCGGGCGGTATCGACAGCAATTTTGTTTGAATTAAAGTTCTATTGTCACATCGAAGCACCCTCTTGAACTCCGGCCGAACTGATTGCCGACGTTCCGTTTTTTTGGTTTGGCGAAGCGTTGCGAGTTGAGATAACTCGCGGTCCGGGCGACGTAAATTCATTTCCGATATGGTTTTTAGTCGGTTAGCATCGCATTCAATGAAACGCTTGGCTCTGATTTACCTTGCCCTATTGGTGATCTTTGGGGCGGGAATATTCTTTGTCATCAAGCAAGGCCAGCATATTCCGCCACCAACGCGCGAGAAAGGAGCGGAGACCGTCGGGCTTCACAATCCAGTTGCGGTCGGCGATACAACTTCCATCTGGTCGAGCCTCAACGAGAATGCAAAGACCCCGCTCAGTCGACTGCTCATGCAGGTGATTATCATCATGCTGGCGACCCGACTCGTTGGCTCCATCTTTACCCGATGCGGACAACCGGCGGTGGTGGGAGAAGTACTGGCGGGCATTTTGCTCGGACCATCGTTGCTCGGCTGGGTATGGCCGGAAGCGTCTCAGTTTCTTTTTCCAAAAGAATCGTTGGGTGTCTTAAAGCTTTTAGCCCAAATCGGCGTTTGCTTGTTCATGTTTGTGGTGGGCTTGGAATTGGAAGTGAATCACCTGAGACAGAATGCCCGCACGGCGGTACTGGTCAGCCACGTCAGCATCATCTTCCCCTATTTTCTTGGCGTGGTGGCGGCATTTTTTCTCTACTCAAATTACGCAGCCGCGGACGCTTCTTTTCCGGCATTCGCATTGTTCATGGGAATCGCGCTAAGCATCACTGCGTTTCCCGTGCTGGCGCGAATTTTGAAGGATCGCCAGATGGAGCGAAGTTATCTCGGCAGTACCGCGCTCATTTGCGCTGCTGTGAACGATGTCACGGCGTGGGGAATTCTTGCGTTCGTCGTCGCCATCGCGCGCGCCGCGGGGATGGCGTCCACGGCATTCTGCCTGGGATTAGTGCTGGTTTTTGTGGCCCTGATGTTATGGGGAGTACGTCCGCTGCTGGCACGCTGGCTGGGGAGCAACGAGGTGGCCAGCCGCGGGTCCGGCCAGTCAGTGCTGGCGATTGTCTTGATTCTGCTGCTGGCCTCGGCGTTAGCAACGGAACTGATTGGAATTCACGCCTTGTTCGGCGCGTTTCTGGCCGGTGTGATCATGCCCGAGAAAAAGGAATTCCGCGAACACCTGATTGTCCGGTTGGAAAAATTCAGTTCGCTGTTTTTGCTGCCATTATTTTTTGCTTTCAGCGGATTAAGGACCCAAGTGGGGTTGCTGAACGAGACCACGACCTGGCTGGTCTGCCTGCTAATCGTCGGCGTGGCCACGCTCGGCAAGCTGGGTGGCACGATGGTCACGGCACGATTAACGGGCACGAGCTGGAATGATTCGTTCGCCCTGGGTGCATTGATGAATACCCGCGGTCTCGTGGAGCTTGTCGCCCTAAATATCGGCTATGACATGGGGATTCTGCCGCCGCGCATTTTTGCCATGATGGTTTTGATGGCTTTAGTAACGACGTTCATGACAGGGCCACTATTAAATTTGGCAGAGCGGGCGAAACGTCGCGGCGTACCGGCGGGGGTTACGGTAGTGTGAGGATGGGGAAAATTGGAGCCAGTTCCCGGATTTGAACCGGGGACCGACGGTTTACAAAACCGTTGCTCTACCACTGAGCTAAACTGGCTGCGAAGGCGACGCCAAGAAAAGGCGACGCGACTTGCCGAGGTAGCAAACCCGTATGAGGGAGATTCGTCAAGCGACGATTTACGAATTACGAGATACGATTTACGGCCAGGTCGGTTAGCGGACACGTCATTTTCAATTGGAAGTTGTTGTGGTTGGTCATTTGACACAGCCGCTTCGGAGACTACGCGATGTTTTTGAAAAATGCGGACGCGTTCTGGCATCCCTCCGGGATGGCTTTCGTGCGGACACCCCTTTGCGAACGGTTGAACTGCTAAAAAGCGATGGAGGGTTCCCGCCGTCCAAGACGCTGGCGCGCTTGGCAGGAGACTTAATTGATCCAGAGCGTGCAGGATACGCAGTGCGTTTGGAATTCGAGGACGAAGAGCAGAACTATTGTCCGCTGTGTTTCGACTTGCGCAAGGGAGTGTGGTTAGACCATAGTTTGGGCCGTTCGTCGCGTGAACACGCGGGTGGTTTTTATGTGGGGTCGTAGCTCAGTTGGTAGAGCGTCTCGTTCGCAATGAGAAGGTCGCAGGTTCGAATCCTGTCGGCTCCACCAAACCACCGCAACGGACTGCTGGACTTCCCTCTTCTTCGGTGTTCTCCATCGCCATAGGCAGAAAGCTCAAACATTCAACGCCCAACATTTGAGATCAAGAAAAGAGCCGGCGCAGTTGGGTGACTGGAGGGTTCGCGGTTTGCCAGTAGCCTGTTGGAAAAGGCCCGATGAGGGCACCGGGCCTACAAACAGGAGGCCAGGCTATTCCAAGCCCATTTTCTTGCGCTTGCGGTAGAGGGTCGCCTGATCGATACCGAGAATCTGCGCGGCTTCCCCGAGATTGGGAGTGCGATCCAGGACTTTACGGATATGCAGTTCTTCCAGCTTCTCCAGCGTAAGGGCGGCGCCGACGGCGGCTTCGGGATTGGCGGCAGCGGTATTCTCGAGGCGCATTTCGGCGGGCAAGTCAGCCGCGGTTATTTTTTCGCCACGAGCAAGAATGACGGCGCGTTCGATGCTGTTACGCATTTCGCGGAGGTTGCCGGGCCAGGAATAATTTCGCATCGAGGCAAGTGCGTCTTCGGCATAACCATTAATGGCTCGCCCGCACTGCGCAGCGAAATGCTTGGCGTAATACTCGGCGAAGCGAATCATGTCCTCCGGCAAAGTGCGCAGTGGCGGCATTTCGACGGTGATGACATTGAGGCGGAAAAAGAGGTCTTCGCGGAAGGCACCTTCGGCAACTCGCTTTTTCAAGTCGCGATTGGTGGCAGCGATGACGCGGACGTTGGCCTGACGGGTCACGTTTTCGCCGAGGCGCTCATATTCGCGTTCCTGGAGGAGGCGGAGCAGTTTGGGTTGGATCTCGAGAGGTAGATCGCCGATTTCGTCGAGAAAAAGCGTGCCCCCATCAGCCGCCTTCACCTTGCCCCAGTGGTCCTTGATGGCGCCGGTAAATGATCCGCGCACGTGGCCGAACAGTTCGCTTTCCAGAAGTTCCTTGGACAAGCTGGGGCAATTGACGGTCACAAAGGGGCGATCAGCGAGATGGCTCTTTTGGTGGATGGCGCGGGCAGCAACACTTTTGCCGGTACCGCTTTCGCCCATGATGAGAATTGAGGCGGGCGTTGGCGCGGCACGCACCAAGACATCCATGACGTCGCGCATTTTCGGCGTGGAGAAATCATAGATCGGCTCGATGCCCTGGAACTGGGTTGCCTTGACCTCGACCTCAAGTTGTTCGATCCGCTGGCCGAGCTGATGCACTTTCTGAATGCGCGCGAGCACGGTCAGGAAGTGTTCGCGCTGAAACGGTTTTTCCAAGTAATCCGTCGCGCCGCGGCGCATCGCTTCCACGGAACTTTTCACGCTGCCCTCCGCAGTGAACATCACGACGGGGAGATTGGGATTCAACTTCAGAATTTCGGTCAGGACATCCAGGCCGTTTTCCTTGCCGAGATTCAGGTCGAGCAGCACGGCATCGAATTTTTCCTCCTTGAGCCGGGCGATCCCTTGCTGGCCGTTGCTGACGCCTTCGGCGTAATGATCCTGGCCGTCAATCAGGAAACAGGTGGCGTCACGAAATGTTTTGTCGTCGTCGATTACAAGGAAGTCCATAAGCGTTTTAGGTTGAGGTGGCGGGCTGGGGCAAACGAATGGTGAAGGTCGCACCCTGACCGGGAGCACTCTCGCAGATGAGTTCGCCGTGCATGCCCTGCACGAGTTTTTTTACGATGCTGAGCCCGAGTCCGGTGGAAGGCTCGCCGCCGGTCGGGCGAGCGGAGAGACGGCCATAGCGACGGAACATGCGGGCTTTGTCTTCGTCGGTGAAGCCGGGGCCCTGATCCTGGATGAGACATTCAACCGCCGCCGGCAACAAGCGGATGGTGATGCTGATTTGTTTTTCCTCGGGCGAGAATTTGACGGCGTTGGAAATAAGATTATCCAGAACTTGCGCCAACGCACTGGGATCGCCCATGACCGTGGCCGACTCAGCGGGTAAATCGAGGCGAAATTCCAAATTCTTTCGCCGCGCCGCCTCCCGGTAGTCTTCAACCGCGCGGGTAACCGCCTTGGAAAAATCCAAGCGCGTGGGTTGAAGCATCATGCTGTGATCGGCGGCGGAGTTGGCGAGGAACTCTTTGACGAAGGCCAGCAACTGGCCGGTCGAGTGGCAGATGTTTTCACATAACTGCACCGGCTTGCTGTCATGCGATTTGGCCATGCGTTCGCGCAGCAGATTCGCGCTCATCTGCATTCCACCGAGATGGTTCTTCAAGTCGTGCGCGAGGATCCCGAGTAATTCGTCCTTATCTTCGGCAAGCTGCTTGAGCCGATCATGGGCGGCCTTGAGCGCGAGATGCGTGCGAACCCGCGACACCATTTCCGACTGATTGAATGGCTTGGTCACGTAGTCGACGCCTCCGGCTTCAAGGGCGCGCACGATCAAGTCCTTGTCGTCAGCGGCGGACAGGAAAATGACGGGAATATGCTTCCACTCGGGATTCTCGCGAATGCGCCGGCAGACCTCCAACCCATCCATGCCCGGCATGAGCACATCCAGCAGGACCAAGTCAGGCGGGCGCACCGCCATCCGCTTAAGGGCCGTCGGACCATCAGCCGCCGGGACGATTTCGTAACCAAACTTGCCGAGGACGTTGCCAATGATCTGAATATTCGCCGACTGATCGTCCGCCACCAAAATGCGAATGGCGTGATCAGTTAGAGCGATTTGATCGCTACTGACATCTGCTGCTGTCGCAAAAGTTTCCGCGTTCATTGGTCAGAATGTTCTATTCGCTCAATCAAGTTGGGGAACTGTTGTAAATGCTTCTCCAGCGTGTCCACCGTATAAGTGTCGGCATAGTGAGCCAAAGCGTCGGCGTAGGTCCGGAGGTCCTTGCAATCGGTATCGCGGGCAAGCTTCTCCAATTTATCGGCGAAGGCACGGGTTTCGTTGACGGCACCGGAATCGCGCACTCCGCGCCATTCGGAAGCCTCCAAGGCTCGCAGTTTGGTCACCAGCTCAACCAAGCCGCCAGTGACCCCGCGGGAGTTTAAGGCAACGGGAGCAGCCTCTTGCTGCGACGGCGTGCTCGTTTCCCTTCGCGGCAGGAACTGCGCCAGCTCATTGAACAACTCGCGACGGGTGAACGGTTTTCTCAGGTAACCGCTAAATTTTTCCTCCAGTTCCTTCCGCTGCTCGGAAAGACTGGAGGCACTGACGGCGATAACCGGCAGCATCTGAAGCTCGGGGGTTTTGCGCACGTGTTCAAGCGCTTCATGCCCGTTCATGTTCGGCATCCGCACATCAATCAGAAGTATGTCCGGCCGGAAGGATTTTGCTTTTTCGATGGCTTCCCGACCATCGGCGCCAAATTCAAGTTTGTGGTGACTGCCCATGAACATGCCAGCTACGAGATTGCAGTTTTGCTGGTTGTCGTCCACGATTAAAATCTTCGCGGGACATAACTCGTTGAAATCCACAACCGCATCCGCGTCGATCGTGTCTGATATCGGGAGGCGCGCGGAAACGGCTACATCAGGAAATCGTAGATGAAACGCGGACCCCTGCCCCGGCACACTGGCGACAGTGACCGTGCCGCCCATGAGCTGGGTCAGACGTTGAACGATCGCCAGGCCGAGACCGGTGCCTCGCTTTTCCTTGTCCTCGTGCAATCCGGCCTGAACAAATGGTTTGAAGATGGCGTCCAGCCTGTCCTTGGGAATACCCACACCGGTGTCTTGCACTTCGATGATCAGCAAAATGCGACTGTTTCCCTGCTCCTGCTTCTCCCAAGTCACGGTGGTGTAAATATGACCGTGGTCGGTGAACTTGATGGCATTGCCGACCAGGTTGACAAGGATCTGGCGCAAGCGAACGCGGTCGAGCAGGAGTGCACGCGGGAGGTCGTCCGCAACTTTGCATTGCAGTTGGATGCTCTTCTTATGGGCAGCTTCGCTAAAAACGGTCACGATAAATTCACAAATCTCCCGGGGATTGGTCGGTTCCGGCCGCAACTCCAACGCGCCGGCCTCGACTTTCGACATGTCGAGAATGTCATTGATGAGTTGCAGCAAGGAGACGGCGCTCGCATGAATTGATTGCAGATATTGACGATGCCTGGGATCGCGCACCTCGCTTGAGAGCAGCTCACTGAAACCCAGAATGGCGTTCATAGGGGTGCGGATTTCGTGGCTCATGTTTGCCAGGAAAGTGCTCTTCTCAAGGTTCTCGTGCTCGGCCTGAAGCTTCGCCTCCAACAATTCGTGTTCTCGCTTCTGTTGCCGAAGGGAAACGCGCGTCAGATAAAAGGCAAACAGGCCTGCGCCAATCCCGACTCCACCCGCGATCAGGCTGGTGAGACTGGCGCGCAAAAGCTGGATTTGTGACGAACGACCTGCCGGGGATACGAGCGAGTAACGAAAGGATTTGATGCCCTCCACGCGGCTCCGGATATCGTCCATGATCTTCTTACCCTCACCTTTTTGAATGAGGGCGCTCGCAGCTTCGAGCCCCTGCTCGCGACGAGTCCGGATAACGGTGACGGAGTAGTTGACCAAATTGTCTGATTGGGCGTGAAGCTCCATCATCAATTGCAAGTCAGTGGGGTTCTGGCTGACCATACTGGCGAAATTATTGAACTGAGCCGGCAAAACCTTTTCCGCCTTGTGGAAGGGCTCGAGAAAGTTTTCATCGCCCGTGAGCGCGAATCCTCGTTGCGCGGTCTCGACATCAAGCAGCGCTTTTTGAATGCCGTCAGCGGCGTCGACAATGGCCACAGCATCAGTAGATGTTTTAAGGCGACGATGCAGTTGAACCCAATTGGCAATGGCTAGAATAAGACTGGCGATCGATAGACTGATCCACAGGATCACGACCGTCTTGTAGATACCGCTGTTGTCTGGATGACGAATCATGCGCCCTTCCATTCCAGATTACCGCTGTCGTGATTTGGTAGCGGTTTTGGAGTGTCCCTCAGGCCTGCCCTTTTCCTTTTTCCCTCCGCCCCGCCCGCAGGTTTTGCAGCTGCGGGCGAGCAACTTTTGCTCGCGCCTGAGGTACACCCCAAGCCCTAACCGCGCCCGTTTAATAGTCCTTTTGATCCCGGCAGAGCCAAGGATTGCACTCAACGATACCCGCGGCGATGGCATAGTGCGTCAAACCAGCAGTACCATGAATGCCAAGTTTCTCGGTGAGGCTGGCGCGATGCTTTTCCACAGTTTTGCAACTGATACAGAGCTCAGAGGCGGTAACTTTATTGGCCTTTCCTTCGGCAATGAATTGCAGCACTTCACGTTCGCGTGCGGTCAACTGGCCAATTTCCTCCTCAGGTATGATGCAACCGATGCGCGGCCCCGTCCGATTGGCGAAACCAACCCCCATCTGGGAGCCGAAAAGATTGTGAGCCTTTTGCCCCCGGTTCACACCTCCCGTCAGCATTCGATTCGAGAACATTGTCGGCATTGTTTGGTTCGTTTTCATGCCAGAACTTTTAGCGCGAAGCATGCCACGCCCCTTGAGGCCGAAATTTGTGCAATTATCGAAGGATTTTAGCAGTTCATTCCGTTAGGATACGGATTTTGACCCTGCAACTTGCCCCCGACATTCTTTACTCGTGCAAGATGCACGATGCGACAAAAACACCCATACCCCTCTTTTGAGCCCTATAACACCCGCACATTTCTGAATTAATCGACCGAAAAGCACATCGGCCTCTTCTATACGTCGTGATTCCTGCAATCTTTTTGTCTAGTTCATTGCGTCGTGCAATAACAACCGCGACGAGAATCCATTTTTCAAAGGCATTCGGCGTCATGTACCAGTGGCATATAATGTGCAAATAGCTCTCCGCTATGAAATCAAAGCCCACACGCAAGATGCCGAGCAACGAACAAAAGCCTACGAACGAGGATATTGCCAGCGCCGCCTATAATTTATATGTGGAGAGCGGGTATCTAGACGGCCATGACCAAGAGCATTGGCTGCAGGCGGAAAATCAACTGACGAAAAACCTGCAGGCGGCGACGAACGTTCAAGGCGCCCAGTCCCAATCAAAAGCGCCGCAATGGAACGCCGAATCGACAGCGAAGCCTGCGGTTGTCACATCTCGTGCGGCTTGAAGTTGATTCAAATTAGCCAGGCATCGTCGCAGCAAGAGCGGCGTCCAATGCCTGCACCCGGATTGGTTTGGTCAAATGACGGGCAAATCCGGCGCTCTGGCTTCGCGCTATATCTTCCTCCATGCCGTAACCGGTAAGGGCGATACCCTGCAAGTCTGCATCGCGCGCCCGCAACTCACTCATCAGATCGAATCCATTTCCATCGGGCAGGCCGATATCAGAAATGACCAGATGGAACTTCTGCTGCGCCGCCAGCTTCCGGGCCTCCGTCACCGTCGCAGCGGTTTTGACCTGATACTGTCGACGCGCCAACAAATGGGCCAGCGTAGTGCGGGTCGACTCATGATCCTCCACCAGCAAAACTTGGATTGCTTCGGCACGTAGATTTTCCTGACTGCGAGGCTTGGAATGGATACCAGCGGACACCTGCTGGGTATTATTTGCCGATTCCAATAGCAAGGGCAGTTTGATCACAAAAGTTGAACCTTTCCCCCGCCCTTCACTGGCGGCACTAATGCTGCCCCAATGCGACTCAACCAACATCTGGCTGATCGCCAGCCCCAAACCCAATCCGCCAAAACGATGCGACCCGCCATCACGCGCATGTTCCCCTTGGGCAAACGCTTTGAAGATGCCGGCGAGTTCATCGCTGGTGAGGCCAATACCACTATCAGTAATCGTGACAATCAATTCGCCACCGTCAGCTTGCGTGCGCGTTCCAACCGATACCTTTCCAGCCTTGGGTGTAAATTTGACCGCATTCTTCAGCACGTTCCAGAATACCTGTTGCAAGCGTACGGAATCGCCTTTGACCATGGGATGGTCTGCCGCGAGGTCCAACGCCAATGCGATCTGCTTTTGCTCCAGTTCAGATCGCACCGTCGTAAGCGCTTCGTTCAGTACCGCGTGAACATCCACCGTTGCCATACTCAACAACAATTTGCCGTGCGTAATTCGCGTGATGTCAAGCAGGTCGTCGATGAGTCTGGCCTCCAGTTCCACACTGTTGCGTATCGTGGCAAACCGCGCGCGCAAATCAGCAGGAACTTGCATGTCCTCAGCCGCGTCGCTGGCCAGGAGCAGCACCGGGTTGAGCGGCGTGCGCAATTCATGCGAAAGCGCGGCGAGAAAATCATCTTTGGCGCGCGAAGCGGCCAGCACTTCCTTGTGCGCCCGTTCCAATTGCCGTTCCGCCTGTTTTTGTTTGGTTATGTTGCGACCGATCTTTGAAGCGCCGATGATTGTTCCGCTTTCGTCCTTGATGGGTGAAACGGTCAATGAGACTTCCACGATTTTCCCGTCCTTGCGACGGCGGAAGGTTTCGTAATGCGTCAAGCGCTCATCGCGACGAATGCGTTCGAGAATTTGCTGTTCCTCAGCCTGGCGCTCGGGCGGCAGTAAAATGGTAATGGATTGGCCGATCATCTCCTCCGTCTTATAGCCAAAGAGTCGTTCGGCCCCGTGATTCCAACTGGTGATGATTCCGTTGAGGTCTTTGCTGACAATCGCATCCTCAGAGGATTCGACGATGGCCGCGAGCCGGCGTGAAGCGCTGGTACGCTCCTGCACACGTGCTTCCAGTTCGTTGTTGGCCTGTCGCAATGCCTCTTCCGCGCGACGGCGTTGCAAAATCTCAGTTTCCATCGCGCTGTTGAGCGCGGCCAGTTCACGGGTCTTTTCGAAAAGCTCGACAAATACCGCAACCTTGGACTTGAGAATCTGCGGATCGATCGGCTTGGTCAGATAATCCACTGCGCCAACCTCGTAACCTTCCAGGACATCCTTGTCCTGCTGATAATAGGCGGTCAGGAATATGATTGGGATATGGCTGGTCTTTTTGCGTTGCTTGATGAGATGCGCCAGCTCAATCCCACTCGTGCCGGGCATCTGGATGTCGAGGACAATGGCGGCGAATTCCCCGTTAAGCAAAGCCATCAGCGCATCTTCACCTGACTGCGCCCGTACCAACCGGTAATTGGGCGAAGTGAGAACACTCTCAAGGACTTCAAGGTTTCGCACCTCGTCGTCCACGAGCAGAATATTTACCGTGGCCTCCGCCATCGAAGGCACATTGTCTGGCCTGATTGGGGTAGTCATGGTTTCAAGCGGCATAGCGCATTCAATGTACGCCTTCAGCGATAGAGCCACACCCGTAACAGTGAAAGCAGTTCATTCGTATTAACCGGCTTGGCAATGTAATCTGACGCTCCAGCCTCCAGACATTTTTCCCGGTCGCCTTTCATCGCCTTCGCCGTCAACGCGAGGATGGGCAACGCAGAGAATTGCGGATTCTTGCGAATTTCCCGCATCGTTTGATAGCCGTCCATTTCGGGCATCATGATATCCATCAGGACCACATTGATGTCAGGTGTACTCTGGATGATTTCAATGGCTTGGCGCCCGTTTGTGGCACTGAGCACGTCCATTTCTTGGTTTTCGAGCATCGTCGTCAAGGCGAAGATGTTTCGAGCGTCATCATCCACAATAAGGACCCTGCGACCATGCAAGATGTCACTGGAAGCGTGCAATTTCTCGAGCATCTTCTGCTTTGCTTCCGGCAAATCAGTTACGACGCGATGCAAGAATAATGCCGTTTCGTCAAAGAGCCGTTCAGGAGATTGAACATCCTTAAGCACGATACTCTTGGCCACCGACTTGAGCTGGCTTTCCTCGTCTGGGTTAAGTTGTTTGCCAGTGAAGACAACAATCGGAATGTCGCACAGGCTCGATTCCGCCTGGAGCTTCTCCAGCAATTCAAATCCGGTCATATCCGGCAGACGGAGATCCAACACACAACAATCGAAGGGGCGGTCAAGAAGCGTATTAAGCGCCTCCGCGCCCGTTGCTGCCGTGGCAATCTCTATATCTTTGTAGCCGAGCAATTCCACGATGCCTTTGCGCTCAATCTCATTGTCTTCCACAACAAGCAAGCGTTTGACGCGCGGGGTCACAAAAGTTTTGATGCGGTCAATGCATTGTTCCAACCCTTCGGTGGTCGCTGGTTTCACGATGTAGGAAAATGCGCCATGCGCCAGACCATGCCGCCTCTCTTCTTCTACGGAAACGATTTGCACCGGAATGTGCCGCGTCGACGGGGTAAGTTTGAGGTTGTTCAAAACCGTCCAGCCGAGCATGTCAGGCAGGAAGATATCCAGCGTGATGGCCGTCGGTTGATACTGGCGAGCCAGACCGAGGGCGGTGTTCCCGCGCGTGGCCACAATGCCCTTGAACCCCTTGTCTCGCGCCAGGCCCAAAAGCACGCGCGCATAGTGCGGATCATCCTCGACGATCAGCAAAACGGGGTCTCCTTGCTGAATCAGTTCCCGGTCATCAGGCACGCTCGACTCACGCTCGCGGATCAGCGGCATGGTAGTCTGCGGCACCGTCGTCGCCGCCGGACGCGCTTCGGTCGTGGGTTCCAAATAGAAGAGCGGCAGATAAAGCGTAAAGGTGCTGCCCTCGGCCGGATTGCTAGTCAGCCGGATTTCCCCGCCCAGCAATGTTGCCAGTTCGCGCGAAATCGCCAGTCCTAGACCAGTGCCGCCGTATTTGCGACTCGTGCCGGCATCCGCCTGCTGGAACGCCTCAAAGATGAGCCTTTGTTTTTCGGGTGCGATGCCGATGCCCGTATCGCTGATGGCGAATGAGATAACCTTGTTCGCCCGGCTCAACACCTGGTGACCTGGTGCCCAGCCTTCGGTTGCCACTTGGACTTTGACGTCCACGTGTCCTTGCGCCGTGAATTTGAATGCGTTGGAAAGCAGGTTTTTCAAGATCTGTTGCAAGCGCTTTGGATCGGTGTTTATCGAACGTGGCAAAGAGCTGTCGAAGTTGACGCGGAACGGCAGATTTTTGGCGTCAGCCACGTGCCGGAAATTGCGTTCCACAGAATCGCGCAACGCCATAAAGTTGATCTCCTCAGCCTCGACCGTGACAGTTCCGGATTCGATCTTGGAGAGGTCGAGAATATCAGTGATGAGGTTGAGCAGGTCCGAGCCAGAGGAATGGATGTTCTTCGCAAACTCCACCTGCTTGGACGTCAGGTTGCCGGCGCTATTTTCCGCCAGTTGCTGGCCGAGGATGAGCACGGAATTGAGCGGCGTACGCAATTCATGCGACATGTTCGCAAGGAATTCCGATTTGTATTTGGAAGTGAGTGCGAGTTCCGCGGCTTTTTCTTCCAAGGCGCGACGCGCTTGTTCCACTTCCTGGTTCTTGCGTTCGACTTCAGCGTTCTGTTCCGCGAGCTGGCGGGCCTTTTGCGCCAGCTCTTCGTTCGTTTGTTGCAATTCCTTTTGTTGCGATTGCAATTCGACGGTGAGCTGCTGCGATTGTTTGAGCAGGCCTTCCGTACGCATCGTCGCTTCGATCGTGTTGAGCACGACACCGATGGATTGGGTCAACTGCTCGAGGAACGTGATGTGCGTCACGTTGAAGGGGCGCAGTGAGGCGAGTTCGATCACGGCCTTCGTCTGGCCTTCGAAAAGCATGGGCAGCACGACGATGCTGACCGGCGCGGCTTCACCCAAGCTGGAGTGAACCCGCGTGTAGCTGCTGGGCACGTCATTAAGCAGGATGCGTTGCTTTTCCAAGGCGCACTGGCCGACGAGCCCCTCGCCCACCGGAATCAATTCGGGCTGACCTCCGCGTTGAGCATAGGCGGCCAGCAAGCGCAGGATGGAGTTTCCGTTCTCGTCCGCTTCCATCTGATAAAGAGTGCCCTGCTGCGCTTCAACAAGTGGCGCCAGTTCGGAGAGCAACATTTTGCCGACGGTGAAGAGGTCGCGTTGTCCCTGCAACATGCGGGTGAATTTCGCGAGGTTGGTCTTCAACCAGTCCTGCTCCTGGTTACTTTCCGTCGTCACGCGCAGATTGGAAATCATCGTGTTGAGATTGTCCTTAAGGTCGGCGACTTCGCCACGGGCATCGACTTGGATGGAACGGGTCAAGTCGCCCTTGGTCACAGCCGTGGCGACTTCCGCGATCGCGCGCACCTGCGTGGTGAGCGTGGCCGAGAGCAGGTTCACGTTACCGGTCAGATCCTTCCAGGTACCAGCCGCGCCCGGCACGTTTGCCTGTCCACCGAGACGCCCATCGACACCAACTTCGCGCGCCACGTTCGTCACCTGCTCGGCGAAAATGGCGAGCGTGTCCGTCATGTTATTGATGGTGTCACCCAAGGCCGCGACTTCGCCCTTTGCTTCAACGGTAAGCTTCTGCCGCAGGTTACCGTTCGCAACCGCCGTCACCACGCGCACAATGCCGCGCACCTGGTCGGTGAGATTGTTGGCCATGACGTTGACCGAATCCGTCAAATCCTTCCAGGTTCCCGCCACGCCTTGCACTTGCGCCTGACCACCGAGCTTGCCTTCAGTACCGACTTCACGCGCCACACGTGTCACTTCGGCGGCGAATGCGTTCAACTGGTCCACCATCGTGTTGATGGTATTTTTCAATTCCAGGATTTCCCCCTTCACGTCCACCGTAATTTTGCGGGAAAGGTCGCCACGCGCGACAGCGGTGGTCACTTCGGCGATGTTACGAACCTGCGCGGTAAGATTGGCGCCCATCGCGTTCACGGAATCGGTCAAGTCTTTCCACGTGCCCGCGACACCGGGGACGAAGGCTTGCACGCCCAAGCGTCCTTCGGTACCAACTTCACGCGCGACGCGCGTCACTTCGGAGGCGAACGAACGAAGCTGCTCAACCATCGTGTTGATCGTTTCCTTGAGCTGAAGGATTTCACCGCGCACGTCCACGGTGATCTTGCGCGAGAGGTCGCCGCTCGCTACAGCGATGGTCACTTCGGCAATATTACGAACCTGGGTTGTGAGGTTGTTCGCCATGGAGTTGACGTTGTCGGTCAAATCTTTCCACGTCCCCGCGACGCCCGGCACAAGGGCCTGGCCGCCGAGCTTGCCTTCCGTGCCGACTTCGCGCGCCACGCGCGTCACTTCGGAAGCGAACGCGTTGAGCTGGTCCACCATCGTGTTGATGGTTTCTTTGAGTTGCAAAATTTCGCCCTTCACATCCACGGTGATTTTGCGCGAAAGGTCGCCCTTTGCGACGGCCGTCGTCACTTCGGCGATGTTGCGAACCTGCCCGGTAAGGTTGTTCGCCATGGAATTGACGTTATCGGTCAAATCTTTCCACGTGCCGGCGACACCCGGCACAGTCGCCTGGCCGCCGAGCTTGCCTTCCGTGCCGACTTCACGCGCCACGCGGCTGACTTCGGAAGCGAACGCGTTGAGCTGGTCCACCATCGTGTTGATGGTGTTCTTCAATTCCAGGATTTCGCCCTTCACGTTCACGGTGATCTGACGTGAAAGATCGCCGCGCGCGACCGCAGTCGTCACTTCGGCAATATTACGCACTTGGGCCGTGAGGTTCGTCGCCATCGCATTGACTGAGTCAGTAAGATCCTTCCACGTACCGCCGACGCCGGGCACCACCGCCTGGCCGCCTAATTCACCTTCCGTGCCGACTTCGCGCGCCACGCGCGTCACTTCGGCAGCAAAACCGTTTAGCTGGTCCACCATGGTATTGATGGTGTTCTTTAGTTCGAGAATTTCGCCCTTCACGTCGACGGTGATCTTGCGGGACAAGTCACCGCGCGCCACGGCCGTAGCCACTTCCGCGATGTTGCGAACCTGGCCGGTAAGGTTGGAAGCCATGGAGTTGACGTTGTCAGTCAAATCCTTCCAAGTACCGGCGACACCCGGCACTTCGGCCTGACCACCAAGCTTGCCATCGGTACCGACTTCACGCGCCACGCGACTGACTTCGGAGGCGAAGGCGTTGAGGCGGTCCACCATCGTATTGATGGTTTCCTTGAGGCGTAGGATTTCGCCCTTTGCGTCCACCGTGATTTTGCGGGAGAGATCGCCCAGCGCCACGGCGGTGGTCACATCGGCGATGTTGCGGACTTGCGTGGTGAGATTGTTGGCCATGGAGTTGACGTTGTCCGTCAAGTCCTTCCACGTACCAGCGACACCCGGCACTTCGGCCTGGCCGCCAAGTTTACCTTCCGTACCGACTTCGCGCGCCACGCGCGTCACTTCGGCGGCGAAACCGTTGAGCTGATCCACCATCGTGTTGATGGTGTTCTTCAATTCCAGAATTTCACCGCGCACGTCCACCGTGATCTTGCGCGAGAGGTCGCCCTTCGCGACAGCCGTCGTCACTTCGGCGATGTTACGAACCTGACCGGTGAGATTGTTCGCCATGGAGTTGACGTTGTCCGTTAAATCTTTCCATGTGCCCGCCACGCCCTGCACCTGCGCCTGACCGCCGAGCTTGCCTTCCGTACCGACTTCACGCGCCACGCGCGTCACTTCAGAAGCGAAGCCGTTAAGCTGGTCCACCATCGTGTTAATGGTGTTCTTCAATTCCAGAATTTCACCGCGCACGTCCACCGTGATCTTGCGCGAGAGGTCGCCCTTCGCGACAGCCGTCGTCACTTCGGCAATGTTACGAACCTGACCGGTCAAGTTGTCGGCCATGGAATTGACGTTATCGGTCAAATCCTTCCATGTGCCAGCGACGCCGGGAACGACTGCTTGGCCGCCGAGTTTGCCATCCGTACCGACTTCGCGCGCCACGCGGCTGACTTCGGAGGCGAAAGCGTTGAGGCGATCCACCATCGTGTTAATGGTTTCCTTGAGTTCAAGGATTTCGCCCTTCACGTCCACGGTGATCTTGCGAGACAAGTCACCGCGGGCGACAGCCGTGGTCACACCGGCGATGTTGCGGACTTGAGCCGTGAGGTTCGATGCCATCGCGTTGACCGAGTCGGTCAAATCTTTCCACGTTCCAGCGACACCGGGCACGACGGCCTGACCGCCGAGTTTTCCTTCCGTGCCGACTTCACGCGCGACCCGCGTCACTTCAGCCGCGAAGGAGCGAAGCTGGTCCACCATGACGTTGATGGCTTCCTTGAGCTGAAGAATTTCGCCGCGGACGTCCACAGTGATTTTCTTGGAAAGGTCGCCGTTGGCGACGGCGATGGTCACATCCGCAAGGTTGCGGACTTGGGCTGTCAGGTTACCGGCCATCTGATTGACTGATTCGGTCAGTTCCTTCCAGACACCCGAGACGCCTTTCACCTTCGCCTGCCCACCGAGTTTGCCCTCAGTACCGACCTCGCGCGCCACACGAATCACTTCAACCGAGAAAGCGCCGAGCTGGCCGACCATGCCGTTCACCAGCTTGGCGGTGCGCAGATATTCGCCCTTCAGGGGGCGGCCACCAAGTTCCAATGGCATGGCTTGAGAGAGGTCACCCTTCGCCACGGCACCGATGACGCGACCGACTTCCACCGTTGGCTGGGAAAGCTCGTCGACCAGGGCGTTGACTGCTTCCACGCGTTCCGCCCAATCGCCGACGGAATCACCGAGCGCGATGCGTTCTCCAATCTTACCTTCCTCGCCGACCTTGCACCGCAAGCGAAGCAGGCTGTGGTTGAAATTCTCCATCCGGCTGGCGATCTGGTTGACGCGGTCGGCAACACGTCCTTCCAACCCTATCAAATCTGACGGTAGCCGCGCGGAAAAATCGCCGTCACCTAAATCACCCAGGGTGTTCAAGAGTTGCCGCATGAAATCTTCACGAGCCGGGTCGATTCCGCCGTTGGCGCGCTGAGGTGCAATCGCGGTTTTCATATTCGTATTGTGTTGGTTCACGACCTTCTCAGGTACTAGGATTTTTCTAAGGTACTAATTGGGAATTTTAAGATTTCACGGTCGCCGCCAGCGCGGCCTCCAAAGATTGCACCCGGATAGGCTTCGTCAAATGACTCGTAAAGCCAGCACTGCGGGTGCGAGCGATGTCTTCTTCCATGCCGAAACCGGTCAAGGCAATGCCTCGTAAACTTGCATTACGTCCCCGCAATTCATTCATCAGTTCAATCCCGGAACCGTCCGGCAAACCGATATCGGAGATTAAAAGTTCAAACCGGTGCTGTTTTGCAAGGTTACGGGCCTCGGCCAGCGATGCCGCCGTCTTGACGTCGTAATGACGGCGCGTCAAGAGATTGGCAAGGGCGGTTCGCGTTGGTTCATGATCCTCGACCAATAAAATGCGAGTATCTTTGCCGCGCCCGTTCATCGGAGAGTGCGACGGGGTGGCGTTGTCTCTCGGCGGTTCAGTTATCGCCGCTGGTCGCGTGACAAGCGGAAGGGTGATTATGAACGTCGAACCCTGGTCACGCCCGGCGCTCTGAGCCTCGATGCTACCGGAATGCGCCTCGACCAGTTTCCGGCCAATAGCCAGTCCCAATCCCAAACCACCAAACCGGTGGGCTTTATCCTTGCTGGCGTGTTCCCCCTGGGCGAAAGCATCGAAGATTCGTATCAAGTCATCGCCAACCAAACCAATGCCCGTATCCGTGATGGTGACCACCAACTTGTCAATTCCCCTGCTCCGTGTGGAAATAGTGATCGTCCCTTGTTCGGGCGTGAACTTGATGGCGTTTTTAAGAACATTCCAAAATACCTGCTGGAGACGGACGGCGTCGCCTTTCACGGTTGACCTTTCCGCCTTTAGATCTTTTATCAGGTGCAGTTGCTTGTTTTTGAGGTCCTGTATTACGACGCCAACTGATTCCTCCAAAACGGCGTGAATATCCACCAACGCCATGTTCAATGACATCTTCCCGTGGCTGATCCGCGTAACGTCCAAAAGGTCGTCGATAAGATGCGCCTCCATTTCAACGTTATTACGGATGGTAACGAATTGTGCACGCACTTCAGGCGCCAGATTTGGGTCCTTCGATGCCTCGCTGGCCAGCAACAACACCGGGTTGAGCGGGGTGCGCAATTCATGGGACAACGCCGCGAGAAAATCATCCTTGGCGCGCGAAGCGGCCAGAACCTCTCTATGCGTGCGCTCCAAGTCTCGCTCAGCCTGCTTTTGCTGCGTGATATCGCGAACAATTTTTGAAGCCCCCACAATCTTGCCGTGATCGTCCCTAATCGGCGAAACGGTCAATGAAATATCGAAGTCACTTCCGTCTTTGCGACGCCGAACTGTTTCATAATGTTCCACACTTTCACCGCGGCGGATGCGTTCCAAGATCCCCGGCTCTTCATTGAACCGCTCCGGGGGCATTAACGTCGTGACCGGTTTGCCGATGATTTCCTCAGCTTTGTAACCAAACAGTTTTTCCGCTCCGCGGTTCCACGTGATAATGATGCCGTTGAGATCTTTGCTAATGATCGCATCCTCGGAATTTTCCACGATGGCTGCGAGCCGGCGCGAGGCATCCTCGGCGCGTTTGCGCTCGGTGACATCCAAGAGCATGTTCACCGCCCCGACCACCCTGCCCATGCCATCAACAAAAGGATTAGGGAACGGCTGGACGATTCGGCGCGTGCCATCAGGACGTTCAACGATGATCTCCTCTCCCCTCACCGGACGCCCTTCGCGCAACGTCACGGCTATTGGAGCCTGCCCGAGCAGGAGCGGGGTTCCATCTGGGCGATAATTCCGGTGTGCCCCGCTCCACAAGTCCTTGCCGACTTCGGGTACTCGTCCCCATAAAGCCACCGCTGCCTCATTGTAAAGAACTATCCGCCCCTCGGCATCGGTGGTGTAGACCGCCGTGGGCAACCCTTGGACCAGTTGACTATACCGCTGCTGGCTTTCGCGGATGGCGGCATCACTTAGTTTGCGCTCAATGGCGATCCCCGCCGTGCGGACGGTGGTTTCCAAGGCTCGCAAATCTTCCTTTTGGGGCAGCCGTGGTTCAGAGTGATAAAGAGCAATCGTCGCTAGAACCTCGCTACGGGACGAAAGGACGGGAATCGACCAGCAAGCTCGCAAACCGTGCTGAAGAGCGATGTCTTTGTAATTCTTCCAAAGGGGGTCAGTTGAAATATCGCTCACGTACACTGGCTTTTTTGTGAATGCAGCAGTGCCACACGAGCCCGCTGCCGGCCCAATGGGCTGTCCGTCGATCGCTTGCTGGTAGTCCTCTGGCAGACTGGGTGCAGCGCCATGCCGCAAACGCACGCCATCCGCATCCAAGAAAAGAATCGATGCAAATGCCTTGTTCGAATATTGCAATTCAACACTGCGCATCAATGCATCTAGCACCTTGGGAAGCGGCTTGTCCTCCGCCATGAGCTGGAGCACATGGCGCTGGCTGTCTGCCACCGCTTCGGCACGCTTGCGCTCCGTGGTCAGGCGCGTCGTACCGGCAACGGCGCTCACCTTGCCGTCAGGAGCAAAAACCGGGGTGAAGATATATTCATGATAATCTTCTCCGCCTGACGCGTCCCTGAAGTAAGTTTCCCCTTTCACGGGTTTTCCCGTGGCGATGACTTCTTTTACCTGACGCTTCAAGCGAAGTGCCAGTTCTCGCGGATATCCCAATTGCAGCGAGCTCTTACCGGTGATTTCAGGAAGGGTTTTGCCCCATAATTTCAGCAGCGGCTTGTTGGCGTAAATCCAATTGCCTTTCAGATCAAAAGTATAGGCGAGGTCCGCGATGGACGACAAAGTGGTGTCGAATAATTGTGCCTGCGCTTCACGCTCACGCATGAGCGTTTCCTTCGCCTGCATCAGCTTTTGAACTTCATACTGGCGCTGTCGCGAACGCAGGGCAGCCTCCAAGGTGCTAACCAGCGTGCCGGGACGGAAGGGACGTTCCAGCAAGGTCACATTCCCGCCCGGCCCAAACACCGCCAGACGACGCAGCCGCTCCCGGTCTGCTTCACCCCCGCTGGTGATGATAACCACGGGAATATCCGACCACGGGGGCTGTTCGGCCAGCGGCTTAACCAGACGAAAAATCGATTTTTCTGCCAGAGTTTCCTCCGCCAGCAAAATTGCTCCGCAGCCCCGGTCAACTTCCGTGCACAAGTCCGACACGTTCCCACAAACTTGAGAAACCATTTCCGCCTTGGTCAAAAAATCCGCTGTGAGCGCCGCATCATTGCTGGTCGGAGCCAGAATCAAGACGCGACCTTCGAGCGCGGCTTCGGCAGCCGCGGTTCTTTGCCGCCTGGCAGTCTTGGATTTAGCCCGTCTGGCTTTCATGTCTCGCTTTCGTTTTTCATCCCCGTGTTGCCTTCATGAAAAGAAGGCACACCTGTCAAAACCCCCTGCATGTGGATTAAAGGTTCGCCCACCTGAATGCCACCAGTGCCCACTTTCATCCCACGAATAGTCCGTTCATGATTGCCGCTGCGCTTTTTTAGGACTGACAGCGCCTGATTTAACGCGCCGTGAGCTTCAAAAAAGCGGAATAGCAGAACGGTATCCGCGAGATAGGTCAGTTCCACCGAAGAACTCATAGTGCCCACCAATCCCTGTTGAGCATACACCATTATGGTGAGAACGCCCTGCTGATTCAAATAAGCCAGCAACTCGTGCAGTTGCAGGTTCAAATAACGCTCCTCCGGCATCGCATTGAGATAGCCGTTAATGCTATCGATCACGATCATCCGCATTCCCCGCTCGTCCACACCCTCGCGAATACGATGCGCCAGTTCGCCCGGTGAAATCTCCGCCGGGTCAATCTGGTTCACCTCAATCAGGCCCGATTTGACGTAGGGCTGGATGTCCATCCCGAGTTGTTTAGCCCGCCCTAGCATGGTGGCCTTGGTTTCATCGAAAATATAGAAGCAGACTTTTTCCCCGCGTGCGGCCGCGGCCGCGGCGAATTTGATCGCCATGGTCGATTTTCCCGTGCCCGGCGGCCCCATGAACATGGTGCTCGTTCCCCGGTCCAGCCCGCCGCCAAGCAATGCGTCCAGTTCTGCAATGCCACTCGGGAAGGCTTCTCGCTTAAACGACGCATGGTGTTCCGCGGCGACTAACCTCGGAAAAATCACCAGGCCGCCCTTTTCGATAATCAGATCGTGATTGCCTTCGCGATATTTCACGCCGCGAATTTTTTGAATGTTCAATTGCCGCCGCGCGATGCCGTATTCCGGCGAGGAACGATTCAGGTGAAGAACGCCGTGGGCGATGCTTTCGATCTGCAAATCGCGCGCTCCCGACGTCTGGTCATCCAGCAATAGCACGGTGCATTTGCGTCCGGCAAAAAACTGTTTGAGTTGCAAAATCTGGCGGCGATAACGCAATGGCGTTTCCGCCAGCATGCGCATCTCCGAGAGTGAATCGAAAACTACCCGCGACGGCTTGACCCGTTCCACTTCGTCCAAAAGCGCCTGGGCCATCCGGTTTAGTTCGACTTCGGAAGGGTGGAAGAAAGTGTTCTCCGAATCGCCGCGCAGTTTTTCTTCGACAGTGGATAATTCAAACATGTGGATGCCTTTCAATTTCCACCCATGCGATTCGGCGGTGAGTTCCATTTCCTCCTTGGTTTCAGAAAGCGTGATGTAGAGTCCCGTTTCACCCAACCTCAGTCCTTCCAACAAAAACTGCAGCGCGAGGGTCGTTTTGCCCACGCCAGGATCGCCTTGGAGCAGATAAACACGGTTCCGTGGCAGGCCGCCATCGAGGATATCATCGAGGCCCCTGACACCCATCGTGCAACGGGAATTTGATTTGGTCGCATTATTCATAGTCTTATTCATTCGTCGCATGGGAAATTCATCCTTCTCCATTTTGTTTGGCGTGCCCGGTCACCGCGGCGAGGGCATTCTCTAATGATTCCACGCGCACGGGTTTAATCAAATGCGCAGTAAAACCAGCCGCCTCACTTTTCACGAGATCCTGATCCATGCCGTATCCGGTCAAGGCAATCCCACGAATGGAGTCGTTACACTGACGAATCTCCTTCATGAGCTCATATCCGTTACCGTCCGGCAGCCCAATGTCCGATATCATCAGGTCGAATTTTTCACGGCCGATAAGCCGTCGCGCCTCCTCCACCGTGCCAGCGACCTTTACGTCGTAATGACGGCGCGCGAGCAACTTGGCCACAGCCGTGCGGGTGGGCTCATGGTCTTCCACCAGCAGGACTGTCATCGGATGACCGCCGGAAAAAGGCGCCGGTCGGTGCCCATTCGTTGACGCCGATGGCTGGTCCGCTCCTGCAACTGAGGGCGCACCGCGCAATAACGGCAAGGTGACAGTAAAAGTCGCGCCTTGTTCACGTCCCCGGCTGAATGCTTGCAGGCTGCCGGAATGGAGTTCCACCAGCATACGGCTTATCGCGAGACCCAATCCCAATCCCCCAAACGTATGCGACATGCCTTGATGAGCATGTTCGCCTTGCTTAAACGCATCGAATATTCCGACGAGCTCGGCCGGCGTGATTCCGATGCCCGTGTCTGACACGACGACGGACAAGTCATCACCATCGGCCAAAATAGTGGTGCGAACAGCTATTTTGCCCCCCTCGGGAGTAAATTTCACCGCATTCTTCAGGATGTTCCAAAAGACTTGTTGCAAACGAACTTCGTCGCCCATGACCGTCCGCTGGTCCGCAACAAGATCGAGTTCCAGAACGATGTGCTTTTTTTCCAATTCCGCCCGCACAGTGGCAATAGCATCCTGCAATACCGTATGGACATTCGTCGGACGTTGGTCCAAAGGCAGCTTGCCGCGGGTGATGCGCGTCACATCAAGGAGGTCATCAATCAGTCTCGCCTCAAGCGCTACATTTTTGGCAATCGTCGCGAAATCCGCCCGGAGGTTTTCGGGTAATGTGGCATCGCCAGCCAGTTCGCTCGACAGCAGCAGCACCGGACTGAGCGGCGTGCGCAACTCATGGGACAATGCGGCGAGGAATTCGTCTTTGGCACGATTGGCGCGCTCAGCCACGTCGCGCGCGCGTTCCAGTTCCTGCTCAGCCCGCTTGCGCTCGGTGATATCCTGAGAAACGGCCAAGGCGGATTCAACCTTGCCCGCGGCATCGCGCAATGGCGCAACGCTTGTGCGAGCCCAAACCATCTCGCCATCCGCCCGCACATAACGCTTTTCAAGGATCGCTGTCGACGTCCCCGCAATCAACCGGCCCAGCGCAGCCTGACTGTCAGCCAGATCATCGGGATGAGTGATGTTCTGCATGCCCAGCTTCAACAACTGTTCGCGGGTGTGTCCGGTAATTTCGCAATACCGATCGTTCACCATCAGGAAACGACCGGTAAGATCACATTGCGCTATTCCCGCTCCCGCCTGGTTAAACACTCCCGCAAGACGTGCCTCACTTTTACGCAAGGCCAAATGGCTGGCCTGAATCTGATCCAGCATGGAATTAAAAGCCTCAGTCAAATAGCCCAATTCGTCATCATTGATCTTGGTGCCGCGAACGGAATAATCCTTTTGCTGGGAGACCACTTTGGCGGTGCGGGCGAGGCTGAGCAATGGTTTGGAAATTCGTCGCTCAAAAAAGTTGGAAAGCAGATACGCCAGCATACCCGAGCCAAACAAGACGATACCCAAAAGCACGGCGTACACCGTCAGCCGGCGATACATCTCGTGCAGGTCGGCTTTCAAGAATAACGTTCCGACCCGATTTTGCCCTTGGATCACTGGTGTGCACAACGTCACCGATTGAACCTCAAAACTAACGCCGGAGGCACCGGGAGAAGCGGGTACGTTGGACGCAGGCAAGTTAGTGGGATAAGTCACATAAAGTTTGCCCGCATTATCATATAATGCTCCCGCAACGACCTCCGGTTCAGCACGCAATCCCGCGAGAGTTTCTGCGGCCAATTTTGGGTCATCAAAGACAAGTGCCGCAGTGCTGTTGGCGGCGATGATATCCGCAATCGTCGACAGACTGCGGGTCGTGGATTGTTTGTAGCTGTAAATCTCGTAGGACAACAGCACCAGGCAACTGATCGTCAAAACACACAGACTGGTCAGAAAGATGCCTCCGACCAGCTGGCGTTTGATGGGCAGATCCCGGAATTGCATAGTTCAATCTTGCTCCGGCCGAATGACATCAGCGACGCGCAGGAGCTTGCCGCTCACCGATAGCTCGGCAGCTTTGGCCGCCTCAGCGTTTATTTTCAGCCGGATTTTATCTTGGGAACTCTTGGTGAACCTGACCATGCCACCAGCCCGGACAAAGCCGTCGAAGTCACCTACGGTTAGAATGGCGCGGCCCTTCAGTTGGGGCAGGATTTCCGCCAATCTGGTGCTTTCACTTGAACTGACAAAAAGGATCTGGCAACCGCTCGCCTCGCCTACCGTTTGGCAACGACGGACCACAATTGCGCGGTTATTGTATTTCTCACCGCGCACGGCGTCGTCCAAAATCCGGCCAAAGGCATCTTGTCCAAGAATGCCGATAACCAGCGGCGCATTGCTGCCTGAAAAAGCTGAGCCAGGCCATTCGACGAACTGCGTAAGATTGTAGAGCAACACGGCCTTTAGCTGAGTTTCCCGGGAAACTGTCTGGGCAGTGGCATGCTGCGTACAGACCGTTGACATCAGCAAAACCAGAAGCACCAGCCAGCACCGCCACCACGCATGGCGTATTCGATGAATTAGAATCGCCATGTGACCTTTCCGTAAACGCCGCGCGGGATTTGCTGCGTTCCGAATTCCGGATGCTCGGGCTCAAAAAGATTTTGTCCCACGAGGGAGATTTCCGTGCTCTTGTAATGCCAGGCGACCCGCACATCCATGGCAAAGTAGGCAGGGACGTCGGGCGAGGTCAGACGGGAATAGTAACGTCCGGTGGTGTCAAATTGGAAATGGGCGGGCAAATCGACAATTGACTGGAAGGAAAACTGGTTTTTCGCGTCGTTCCCCTCGCGGATACTGGGACTGACGTTGACGCCTCCGTGGGGCCAGAGGTTTTTGTTCAGGTAATTGTATCCCGCACGCAACCGCCACCAGTCCGTAACGTGATATTGACCAGACAGTTCAACGCCCCAGATTTCTCCTTTGAAATGGTTGGCCAGGACCAAGGGGCCCGGCGGGAGCCCATCAACGCTACGCAGGTCTTCGTAGAAGTTGTAATAGGAGGCAAGTGACAGAGAAAGGCGATCCGCCGGGCGAACGCGGTAGCCCAATTCCAAGGCGACCAGCTTTTCCGAATCAAAATTTGGATCGCCAACCACCACCGGCGAGACGACCTCCGTGTCAATACGACTGGGGGAACGTACTGCCCGCGAGACCGCACCCCAGATGGTCTCGCGTTCGTCCGGGGTCCACGCCAACCGTGCGCTGGGCTGGACTTCAAATCCGGAATAATCGTTGTGTTCCAGTTTGGTTCCCGCAGTGAACTTGAGGCGGTCGGGAACCAGCGTGATTTCATCCTGAACAAATCCGCTGAAAAGCTGCAAATTTTTTCGAGAAGGCTGGAAACCAATTGCCGGTGAATTCTCGATCTCATCCTTCATCAACCGGTACCCGGCGCCCCAGACAACGCTCTGTCGACTGGCAATCGGGAAGCGGTGCTGGAAATCCAAATCGTAGGTCTTCAAATCTTGGCCGATGGAACCGGGGATGTCGCGCCACGTCCGGTCAAAATAAGTTTGAACTTGGAGGTCCGATTCCTCAGAGAAAGTGTGCGTCCAGCGGCCCAACACATTCTGACCATTCAGCGACAGATCTCCCGGGACTGCCGCTTCCGCACTGCCTCCATAAAAATCTCCCTGAAACGTCACCGTGTTGATTTCGGAAGGATACCAATCCGTGCGAAAGCCACCCTGCGTCATGTTCCACGCGTCCTCCGCATCAGCCCCATTTGCCAGCAGCGTAGCGTTGCCATCAAAGCGCTGCCCATAAACGCGGTAAAAGACATTGGATCCCAAGGTCCCGCCATAACGAATCGCGCCCGCGTCCTGCAAGGAAGAGCCTGCGGTGGCCGACACGTAAGTCCCCTGCGTGTCGCGCGCGCTTTTGGTGATGACGTTGATGACACCGTTGACGGCATTCGCGCCCCATAAAGTTCCGCCCGGGCCACTGACAACTTCAATATGGTCGATGTCTTCCAACAACACGTTCTGGGCGTCCCAATAAACACCGGCGTAAAGCGGCGTGTAGACCGCGCGCCCGTCGATCATCACGAGAAGCTTGTTCGCCAGCGTATTATTGAAGCCGCGGGCGCTGATGGCCCAATCATGGGAGTTGACTTGCGCCACTTCCAAATTGGAAGCCAGTCGCAGCGCCTCGGGCAAACTGGTCGCGCCCGAACGTTGAATCTCTTCGCCAGTGATAACCTGAACCGCCGACGCACTCTGGCCCAGTTTCTCGGGCGTCTTGGAAACGATTGTGATCCGCTCGTTCAGCAACTCATCGAGACTCAATTTCTTGAGATCGCGAATGGATCGCTGAACTTCGTTGGTGCTCTCGTTGGATTGGGCAGCCAAGGGAAAAGCTGTCTTCGCAAAAAAAACTGCGCCACAGATACATCCTACTGCGGTTTTTGTTATGAAGCATTTCATTTTAGGTTTCGGTTTTACGTTTACGTGTTGGGTAATGTAAAAAAGAACTCCGATCCGCCTCCGCCAAGAGGCTGGTAACCACAGCGACCGCCTTGTAATTCGACGAGCCGCTGCGTTATGGACAATCCCAGCCCGCGGCTGGCGTTGGTTTCGAAAAGGGTATTGAACGGTTGGAATAGTTTGGCCCGCATTACGGCCGAGACGCCGGGACCATTGTCGCAAACCCAGAATTTGTAATTCCCCGCCTCTTCACTCCATCCCAATCTGATTTGTGGCGCTTCGCCGGAGTGTTGCAGGGCATTGGTCAGTAAATTCCACCAGATGGTTGCCAGCATCCGCCCAACGCCGGAAACTTCGGGCCAAGATTCAGGCTGTATGACCAAGGCATTTTTCTTGGCAATCTCACGTTCCAATCGTTGTCGGGCCGCCCATACCGGTTCCATCATCGGAACTCTTGTTCTTTCCACCGGCTTGACGGTTGCCTGCAGGACATAGCTCACCCGATCAACGAGGCGGGAAATCTCTTCTGTCGAATTGAAAATCGGCGCCATCAGCAAAGCGTCAGCCGGCGCATGTTCTACGAGCGACTCTCTCACGACCTCGCACGCACTGATGATGCCCCCCAGCGGCGTCCTCAAATCGTGTGTGATCCGGTGCGCTACAGTTCGCAAATCGCCTTGCGCGCGCTGGTTCACACGGACGAGTTGATGTTGGGCGACCGCTGATTGGAACACCCGCGCCAAAAGTCGTTCATCGAATTCCGGGGAGGAAATAATCTCAACACCTGGGATTGACGAAGCCGCGCCGAGCACAACAATTGCCCAACGCCGCAAGCCGCATTCGTCCGTAGCTCCTGCGGCCATGGTCAGGGATGCCTCATCAGGATTTGCCAGAACGAGGATTTCTCCCGCCATCGTCCCCCGTTGCAACGCATCCGCAATCTTGTCCACTATGGTTAGACTTGCCTGGGGAAACGCCAGCCGCGCGGCTGCTGCTACGATTTCTCGCGAGCGCGCATCGAGTCCAACAAGCAGACAATCAGTAACATTCATGACGTGGACGTTGCGTGCATCATTCCCAAAACAATTTGCCGTGCCAAACAATTTTGCGAGTGAACGCTGCTTTCTGCTTTTTGATCGGCAGTGCGGCTTGCTACCGGGCGATTCCTTTCATCATGTTTGATCCGGGAGGCCATTCGAAATTCCGAGACATTCCCGAGATGGGGGTTCCATCATGAATCTGATTATCAATCGAAAAGTTTCCCGGGCGGAGGAATCGCGAAAGCATCCGTCGCTCGCAGAAAAAGCCTGAACACGCACCTTGCATACGCGCTATTCCCGCCGCGAATGAAACATTCCCCAGATCGCTGACGCCGTGCGAACACCTGACAGCAAGGTCGAGAAAAAGGAAGGTTTGCCCCCCACGCCGGATTTGCGCGCCCGCCGAAACTCCGACACGCCCGCAAGCACAGTGGTGATAATGGAGGCGTAAGAAACGACTGATTTGGCCTGATCTCCCAAGCCGGCAAACCCGCGATGAATGATATCGAGGTCGTGCCCCAGTTGGGTGCGCAAAAGCTCCGCCTCCGCAATGAGCAGTTCCTTGCGGATTTGCAGTGTTTTCAATGAAGGTCGGGAGCCAGGCATTCGCGGTCCTTTCGCAGTTGTTCCAGCGTGGCAGTGAACATTTCACAGGTTCGCTGCAATCGCATCACCCGCGTATAAAGAAAAGCGGCGCCCGCACCGTACAACAACATGAGCACCCCCATGGCAATGGCCGGAGAATGTTCCCAGAGCAAAACCATCACTCCAAGAGTGAAGGCAATCCCAGCCAGCAATGCCAGAGCCGCTGCGCCGAGCGCCATGGCCAGGGTTAGCAACAGGCGCTCACGTTCCTCGTGTAACTCGACGATCAGCAGCTCCAGTCGATTTGCGCCGATATCAAGCGTGCGTTGGGCCGCACGCCGGGACGCCCCCACCAGCTCAGTGAGCGTTGGACGCGACTCATCCATACGATTTAGTTGCGCCGGGAAATCAAATAGCCAATGACCGCACCGACACCAAAAGCGATCGCCATGGACTGATAAGGATGGTCGCGCACGGTTTTGTCCGCCATTTTGGCGCCCTTTACCACCCGTTCCTGAAGGACCTCGTACGTTTCCATTCCGGATTCCAGAGCTTCGCCCAGACGCTTACGCGCTGCCGCAACTTTTTCATCAGCGATTTCCGCCGTGGCCTCCAGCAGACCACGGGCGTCCTCAACGAGAGTGCTCGCGTCATGAGACAATGCTGTGGGTGTTTCGAAATGTGGTTTCGTTTTCATGATCTTCTCCCTTGTTTGTCGTTGTATGTTTCTTGCCCTAAACCGGCGGTTTACCACGGATGAGCCGCAACAGAATCACGACGATGGCAACCACCAGTAAAATGTGGATGAAGCCTCCCATCGTGTAGGAGGAAACCAGTCCCAACAGCCACAGAATAATTAAAATGATCGCAATAGTCTCAAGCATGCATCGAAAATTCCCAAAAGAACCATCAGGTTTCGTTCTTCGTCTAACTGGCACGGGCGTCGCCGCGATAATCATCACCCTGTCGTGCCGTGTCGTTGCAGCGATGTCGCGCCACTTCCGTCAACTTCTGGTCGGCAGCCTTTTCCTCATCCAGAATCTCCTGCAACAATCCCGCAGCCTCTTCATTGCCCAGCTCCCTCGCCCATTCGCGGAGGCAACCATATGATGCGATTTCATAGTGCTCGACCTTTTGCGCCGCCGAGACGAGCGCAGCATTGATAGTAGGTGACTTCTTGTTGCTGGAAAGCAGGTCATCGCCTTCCTTGAGCAAACCCACAATCGCTTCACATTTTTTGCTCTTCACGGGGCGGCCAAATAATTCGAAAATCTTTTCCAGTTTGACCACGTGTCCCTCCGTCTCGGCAAGATGCGATTCAAACGTATCACGCAGTTCAACCTGGGTCGCCGCCTCCGCCAGTTTTGGCAACGCCCTTGTCAGACGGTTTTCTGCGTCGTACATATCCGCTACTTCATCGAGAAATAGGGCTTCGAGAGTCTTCATGTCGACGTAGCCTTTAAAAACGCGGGTTGGTTAGCTGCCATGATTCGGGAAATGTTTCGGCCAGGCAGGCAGCGGAACTGGACGCTGATTCGGGTAAAAGCTCTTTGATGAGCCGGATCAGTTCGCCAAGCGTAAACGGCTTCGGCAGCATGATGACCGATGCGAGCACAGAGTTTCTGACCGTCAAATCGACCGGCGGACTGCCGGAAGCCACGATGACCGGGAATTGAAATCCCGCGAGACGGAGTTTGTTGACCAATTGCATGCCCGTCATCCCCGGCATTTCGTGGTCCGTTAAAAGCAGGTCATACTGCTTTAGATGCAGCGCCTTCCAGGCACGCGTGCCATTTTCGGCGACATCCACGGAATACCCCGAACCGGCCAGCACTTCGGACATGAGATGCCGAATGTCCGGGTCATCATCGACGACCATGATCCGTCGACGAGAGCTTGGCTGCTCAAGGTCGAACATTTCGGCCATTTCCTGGGGCGTCACTTTTAGTAGCGTGTTCATGGAGGGTTGTGAGTGGTTAGTAAAACCGGCACGTGCTGAAGAACAAACCGGCTCATCGAAAGACATCTGACCGGCACTGCAATCTTGGCGTGGGGAGTTCATTTAATCGCTCCCCCGGCGCCAACAAGAGTTGGTTGCAAGCTGGTTGGTGTTGGCGACAGCGGCTCGGGAGCGGGTCGGCGCAACGCACTGTTTCTTTTGGGGGCGAGGACTTCAGTCAAAGATGCGATGTCTAGGGCGTCCTCTTCCTTGAAAATGTTTTCGGCCAGTTGAGCGTCAACTGCACCTCCGACGCAAACCGAGATCAGTATCCCTCCCTGCTTTATCTTTGCTTCATAACGCTGGGCTTCGTATTCAGGGATGCCCATCCCGATAAGTGCTCCTGGAATGCCCCCAATCATTGTATTTTTGAGCAAAGTTGAAATGGGACCCGCCACTACCACCGGTCCCAATCCGGGGAAGGCCAGCGCACCCACATCAGACAACCATTTTACCGCTCCACTAAGCATCGCCCCCGTCACCCCATCCGGAGTTCTTGTTCCCGCCGAAAAATAGGCGAAGTCGCGCTCGTTCGTTTTATCTACGAATAGCAAGGAGGTATCCGTGTTTAGAAAATCCGCATCCTTTAGCCGGTCTACGATGCACACCGCTTGAAATTCCGAGGCAGCAATACAAAAAACTGCTTTCTTAGACATGATTCTTCCTTTCAAAGTTCTCTGGTGAATTAGGATGATCCGCCATTGTCTGACCTTGCGCTTCACAGCGAACGGACCTTTGGCCAACAACACTCCCTTTTGGGTCGGCGCATTGACTCGGCCTGCGACTCATTAAAACTCCTCGGCTCAACATATCGGGATCAACTCGATGTAACTCCTTTAGCCCGAAGTATGCCGTTCCGATATCGATTCCGGCTTCACGTTTTTAGGCGACTTCTGGGATTTCTGGCTGCTGTCCCTCCGTTTGAAATAGTGCATTGCGCAAAAGAACCAGCGGAGGCAATGCAAAATGCACGAAAATTAATCCAATCTGGCACGCTAATTTAAAGGCCAATTGAAGCTTGGTTCCGGCCCCAATATTGGAACTCACCTGCCGGACGCATGCGGTTGCCAAATCGTCCTTTTACGCGTTGAAAAAAATGAAGCTTCCGACATCCCAGACATTCCGCACGAAGCTGTCCCTTCATCGCCCGATTCCACGCGCCAGCTCGAGTATCCCCTTGGAGCCGCTTCTGCAGTTGGAGTCCATTCCTTCAGCCGCAGCGAACGTACTCTGTCCTGGAAGAAAAGCGCGTTCTCAACGTATCACGAAGTCATCATCCCATTTATTTTCGCGCGGAGTTAATTCCGTTTGTGCATGTTGCAAAAAAGCGGCTGATTTTTCATGCAGCGTGCAAACGTCCTCGCCCGTTGGTCAAACCATCACGACGATTTTAACCCCTTCAAATATAGGCCAATCCTCAAAAACCGAACCGCTGGCACGACCAGTGCGATAAGAAGTTATGAAAAGCCCAACCTTTGTGGAGGGTGATAAAATCATAACTCAAATACTAGCACGCTTATGAACACGTTGGAAATGAAAGGCAGCTGGAACATCGCCAAAGGAAAACTCAAACAGAAATGGGCCAAACTTACCGACAACGATCTTGAATTCGTTGAAGGCAAGGAAGACGAACTGGTTGGCCGCATCCAAAAGCGAACCGGTGAGTCGCGGGAAAATGTGGAACATGCAGTAGACGAGGCTTGCTCGTCGTGCTGTTCGCACAAATAAAAGGCACAGCTTGCGTCGGCGTCCGGCCCCCGGCCGCCGGCGGGCCTGTCTTTGAAGGGCCGATATGCGATCGGGCGCTTATCTTTTGATCGGGTTTCTCACGGTAGGGATGTGTGGCTGCACCTCGCTCTCCCCCCAACAGGCTTCAACTCACGCTCCAATTTCGCAGTCCACAAACACCAAGAGTCAGCTTGCTCAAAATACCCGCAACAATTGCTATAGCCTGCTCTATCAACTGCTCAGCGAAGAGAAAGACGTCAGCAAAATTCTCATCATCAAACATGAGAGCCGCGAGTTAAACCGTTTCATCAAGCAGGTCGCCAAAACTTCGGGCGATGCGACTGTCCGCTTGGAACAATTTCGTACCATCGATCCTTCGCTGGTGCTGGACGCCCCCCAACTCCCGCCGGGCGAAGTCGCCACGCGCGATGCCATCGCCCACACGAAAACGAAGGCGCTGCTCGGAAACTCCGGCAACGCATTTGAGCGCGCACTCCTGATAACACAAATCGAAGCCCTGAACTACGCCGCGCATTTGGCCAAAGTAGGTGCCGAGCATGACACCGACTCCGGACGCAGTGAATACATGCAGTCGCTCAGCCAGACAATGAACCGTCTATACCTCGAAGCCGTGGAGCTTTTAACCTCTGAATCTCGCAACCATTAAGTGATGCCATGTCCCTAAACCATCAACACCATCGCGGGTCTGCTAAAGCGGCGAAGCACCGTTCTCGTGAAACCTCCAAACCCGCCGCGCAGGGAGATGAGGGAAAAACCAAGGGCGGATTTCATCGGTTCGCTCGCTTCAGTGCGCGTGCCACGGGACACCCTTTTGCGTTTGGACTCGCAGCGGGCATCATTGTCGCCTGGGCAGTCACAGGACCTTTGTTCGGCTTCAGCGATACCTGGCAACTGGTTATCAATACGGGTACGACCATCGTCACCTTCCTGATGGTGTTCTTGATTCAAAACACCCAGAACCGGGATAGCGAAGCTATGCATTTAAAACTGGACGAATTGATCCGCGCCATGAAGACCACCCACAACGCCTTGCTCGACATCGAAGAATTATCTGAATCGGAACTGGACGAGCTTAAGTCGAACTACGCAAAGCTCGCCGCCGAGGCACGCCGGGAAGTGCGAAGCGGCGAGTCTGATTTGGGCTGTCCTGAAGTGAAATAGGCGGCGTGTTGAGTATCGCCTGCTGCGCGTTAAAGGCTTTCCAGCACATTGGGATCCTAAGCTTAGAATTCCACGTGGACAAGTTGTCG
>JADMIO010888896.1_pt1 | contig 40352 bp, 37 predicted proteins | sample 8958161 | NCBI WGS metagenome assembly JADMIO01 (sample SAMN16585339, study PRJNA669376) | soil metagenome | isolation source: Crop rotation soil | place: USA: Cullars Rotation, Alabama | collected 2011
CGCGACAACTTGTCCACGTGGAATTCTAAGCTTAGGATCCCAATGTGCTGGAAAGGAGGCCGATCGGCACGTTGACCCAGAGCACCCATTCCCAACCGGCGTACTGGGTGAGGACGCCGCCCAGCAGCACCCCGGCCGCGCCGCCGGAACCCGCGACCGCGCCCCAGGCGCCGAGCGCCTTGTTGCGCTCCGCACCGTCCTGGAACGTGGTGGTGACGATCGAGAGCGCCGCGGGAGAGAGGATCGCGGCACCGAGGCCCTGCACCGCGCGCGCCGCGACCAGCGCGCCAGGGGAATTCGCGAGACCGCCCGCGAACGAGGCGACGGCGAAGAGGATCAGGCCGCCGATGAAGACGCGCCGGCGGCCGAGCAGGTCCGCCATCCGCCCGCCCAGGAGCAGGAACCCGCCGAAGGTGAGGACGTAGGCGTTGACGACCCACGACAGATCGTCCTGGGAGAAGTCGAGCGCGTTCCCGATGGTCGGCAGCGCGACGTTGACGATCGAGGCGTCCAGGACGACCACGAACTGAGCCACGCACAGGAGGGCCAGCCCGATCCACCGCCTGCGCTCGTATGCCTGTGCTTCCGTCATCTCCTAACCTTCCTCTTACTATTCGGAGTCTTGGTTCCGGTTAGCGGTGTACGATAGCGGAACCGGGATTCCGTTTGCCATGAACATGACCGCCACCACAGCCCGCCCCCAGCGCGCCGACGCACGGCGCAACCGCGCCGCGGTGCTCGAGTCCGCGCGCAAGCAGTTCGCGGCCCACGGGCTTGACGCCCAGATCGACGACATCGCCCGTGGCGCCGGGGTCGGGGTCGGCACCGTCTATCGCCATTTCCCGACCAAGGAGAGCCTCCTCGAGGCGCTCGCCCAGGTCCGCTTCGAGGGCCTCGCGGCGGAGGGGCGCCGCGCGCTGGAGGCCGACGACGGCTGGGAGGGGTTCGTCGAGTTCATGACCTACTCGGCCCAGGTGATGGCCGAGGACCGGTTGCTGTCCGAGGCGATGGAGGAGCACGGCCGCATGTGCGGCCAGGCGGCCGACGCGGTCGGTCTGCTGGACATCACCACAGCTCTCATCGACCGGGCGAAGGCCGAGGGCAAGCTGCGCGCCGACACCGAGCCCTGGGACGTACCGGGGCTGATCTGCGGCATCGGCCGCGCCGTCCGCACCGCGCCCGGGGCGCCGGCGCTGACCTGGCAGCGCCACCTCGAGATCATCCTGGCCGGGCTGCGGGCGTAAGGCGTAGCCCCGCCGGCCGCCACCGGTTAGGTTGGCCGCGATGCCGCCGGTCAGCCCCCAGTCCGCGATGGCGCCGGTCAGCCCTCAGGAGGCCGCCGCTCTGCTCGAGGCTGCGGACACGCTCGGGATCCCGCTCGGGACCGGGCAGCCGCCGGCGTTCATGGCTGCCCTCGGCGAGCGCGACGACTGGACCGACCTGCGCATCTACGGCGCGCTGCTGCTCGCCTGGTCGGAGGCGTTCAAGCACCCGCACGTGCATTACCTGTCGGGGTTCTTCGGCCCGGTCGAGCGGGCCCTTCGCGACCAGGGCGCCAACATCAGCTTCGCCCCGGCCGACTTTCGCCGCTTCGAGCCGCTCCTCGAACAGCAGGCGCCGCGCGTGATGGCGACCGTCGCGGCGCCGCCGGACGAGGCGGGCTGGTGCAGCCTCTCGCTGCACGCCGGCGGCACGCTGCGCGAACTCCTCCGGGCCGGGGCCGATCCCGAGCGCACGCTCGTGGTCGAGACGTCGCCGGGGTTCCCGCGGACGCTCGGCCTGGCCCCGGAGTATCCGCACGCGATCCACGTGGATGCGATCGACGTCCTCGTCGAGTCGGAGGCGGAGCCGTTCGTGCTCCCCGAGCCGGAGCCGGGCGAGATCGACGCGGCGATCGCCGAGCACGCGCGTGCCTTCATCGCCGACGGCTCGACCCTGCAGACCGGCATCGGGACGATCCCCTCGGCGATCGTCGGCCGGCTCGCCGACGGCGAGGGCGGCGACTACGGAGTCCACTCGGAGATGTTCACGAACGGGCTCATGCGGCTGCACGAGTCCGGCAAGGTCACCAACCGCAAGGGGCAGTTCGACGGCGTCTCCGTCGCCACGTTCGCAGGCGGCTCGGCGGAGCTCTACGGATGGCTGGAGGACAACCGGGACGTCGCGTTCCTGCCGGTCGAGGTGGTCAACTCACCCGACTTGATCGGCCGCAACCGGATGATGGTCACCATCAACGCAGCGCTCGCGGTCGACATCCACGGCCAGGTGGTCGCGGACACGATCGCGGGCAGCCAGTACTCCGGGATCGGCGGTCACGAGGACTTCATCGCCGGCCCCGCGCTCTCCCTCTCAGACCGCGCGCTGCTCTGCCTGCCGTCGACCGTCGAGATCGGCGGCGAGGTGCGGTCGCGGATCGTGCCCTGGTTCGAACGCGGGGCGGTGATCACCACCCCGCGCCATCAGGTCGACGTGATCGTCACCGAGCACGGCGCGGCCGAGCTCCAGGGCCTCACCGTCCATCAGCGGGGCCTGGCCCTCGCGGAGATCGCTCATCCGGACTTCCGCGACGAGCTCCGCGAAGCGGCCGTGCGAGCTTCGCACGGCCGCTCCGCGGTGGGCTGAAGTCCGTCAGCTGCTCGCGCGAGCCCGCGAGCGCGTCGAGCGCCGCTGAGCCGAGCTGCGCTTGCGGCCGGTCGTGCCGCCGGAGTTGGAGCGTGAGCGGCTGTTCGAGCCCGACGCCTTCCGGGTGCTCGACGCCTTCCGGGGCTTCGCCCGGCGCGCGGTGCTCCGCGTGCCGTTGCGGCGCTCGGACGCCGGCACCTCCTCGCTCACGACGGCCTTGGTCAGCACCGGGATCTGGGTGGCCAGGTACTTCGCCATCCGCTCCTCGTCGCGGAGGATGGCCCGGGCGAGCTTCGCGGTGTCGGCGTCGCCGACGCTCTCAGCGAGCGTCTCGATCGCCGTGTAGGTGGCGATCTCCTCGTGCTCGCTGAAGTACTCGGTCTTTGCGTTCTTGAGCATCTTCTCGGCCTCGCCGGTCCCACGGACCATGTGCAGCGGTCCCTTCGCGAGCGACTTCGCCTTGCCGAGCGCCGGCCCGGTGATCTTGTCGGCCAACTGCGGACCGCCGCCGCCGATCTTCTTGATGCGCCGCTCGAGCTCGCGCGCGTGCGCCTTGGTCTCCTTGAGGTGATCCTGGAGACGCTTGCGGTACGGCTTCCGCGTGGTCATCCCGATATGCGCCTCGAGGGCGGTCTCGAGCTCCTTCTCCTTCGCGTAGGCCTCGCTCAAGTACTGCACGAGCTTGGCCTGCTTGATCGTTTCAGTCATCACTTTCTCCTTGAATTTGGTCCTGTGATGCCTACCCGCGCGGTGGGGGTCCAACCGGCGGAATGGTCACACTCACCACGTGCTCGAGGCTGCGCTCTGGGGGCTGGTGGGCGGGCTCGCGCTCGTGCTCGGCGCCCTGGTCACGTTCGTCCGGCGACCGGGCAAACGCCTGGTCGCCTACGTCATGGCGTTCGGCGCCGGCGTGCTGATCAGCGCCGTCGCCTTCGACCTCACCGCGGAGGCGTTCGACCTCGGCGGCGGCGACGCGGTGGCCGTCGGTCTCGCGGCGGGCGCGCTTGTCTACGCCGGGCTGGCGAAGCTCGTCAAGCCCTCAGGCGGTGGCGACGAGGCGGCCGCTGATGCGCTCGCGCTCGGGGCGCTGCTCGACGGGATCCCGGAGTCCGCCGCGATCGGCCTGACGCTGGTCGGGGGCGGCGGGGTGAGTGCCGCCTTCCTGATCGCGGTGTTCATCTCCAACGTGCCCGAGTCGTTCTCGTCGACCGCCGAGTTCGAGCGCGCCGGGCGCTCGAAGCTTCAGACCCTGGGCGTGTGGTCGGTCATCGCGCTGGCGTCGGCCCTCGCGGCCGGCCTCGGCTATCAGTTCCTCGGCGGCGGGTCCGAGGACATCCAGGCTGCGACCAAGGCGTTCGCGGGCGGGGCCATCCTCACGATGCTGGCGACCGACATGATCCCGGGCGCGTACGAGGACAGCGGCGAGTCGCTCGGCACCGGCCTGGTGACCGTGATCGGTTTCGCCGTGGCGGCCGGCCTGACCGCGATGGAGCTCTAGGTCGTCGCAGCCTTCTCGCTCTCGGGGGCCGGCTCGGTCTCGTCCTCGAGGCCTGGCTCCGAGTGAGCGGCGCGGTCCTCGTAGGCGGCGCGGGCGTTCGGGTCGGCGTCGGCCAGGACCTTGTCGGCCTTCAGCAGGCGACCGACCCCCTCCCGCGCGCCCCGCGGCAGCAGCTGCATGAACTTGTAGATGCCGACGCTCTCGCGCGGGACCCAGACGTCGAACTTGGGGTGCTCGAGGGCATCGACGATCGCCTCGGCGACGTCCTCGGGCTCCAGGACCTTGATCGCCCGCGTCTCCGGCAGACCCGAGCCGAGCTCCGTGTTGACGACCGCTGGCATGACGCAGGAGAGCTCGATGTCGGTGCCGCGCAACTCGGCGCGAACGGCCTCCGAGAGCCCGACGACGAAGTGCTTGGTGCCGCAGTACGTCGCGCCACCGGGGAACCCGCCCTTGCCGGCCTGTGAGGCGAGGTTGACGATGTGACCGCGGCCGCGCCGCTGCATGCGGGGCAGGGCGAGCTTCATCCCGTACATGACCCCGTGCACGTTGATGTCGACCATTCGCTGCGCGGTCAGGTCGTCCTCGTCGACGAAGCGGCCGAGGGGCATGATGCCGGCGTTGTTGACGAGCACGTCGAGCGAGCCGAGGCGCTCCTCGACCTGGTCGAGGAAGCCTTCGAAGGAGTCGCGGCTCGTGACGTCGAGCTCGAACGCGATCGTGTCGGCGCCGAGCTCGGCTGCGGTGCGCTCGGCCAGCTCGCGGTCCAGGTCGCCGATCGCCACCTTCGCGCGCTTGAGCACCAGCGCCTTCGTGGTCGCCTTCCCGATCCCGCGGGCACCGCCCGTGATCGCGACGACCTTGCCGTTGAGCGAACGCGCCTGCCTTGCCATCGGTCTCCTCCTGTTCGGGTGCGCGCCGGGGCGCCTGCGGGGGCTGAGCCTACCGCGGCAGCCCGGCAAGTGGCACGCACGTACCGTACGATCGCGACAGCCGCCGATGGGAGCCTCCGCGCCGCCTCAGATGTCGTCGAACCCGGTGCGCCGGATCGTCGACGACGTGGTCTCCGAGCGGCGCGCCGGGACGTTGCCCCCGGGGCCGACGAAGGGCAGCGTCGCGCGCGCTCGGCGGATGGTCCACGACCCGTTGTCGGTGCTGCTCCCCCTCTACGAGCAGTACGGGCCGATCTTCAGCATGAGGGTCCTGCACTCCCGCATCGTGTTCATGCTGGGGCCCGAGGCGAACCACTACATGACCGTCTCGCACCCGCAGAACTTCGCCTGGCGCGAGGGAAGCTTCGGCGATCTGATCCCGCTGCTCGGCGACGGGCTGCTGACGATCGACGGCGCCTACCACGACCGCGCCCGCCGAATCATGATGCCCGCGTTTCACCGCGAGCGGATCGAGGCGTCGATCGCGGTGATGACGACCGAGGCGGGCGCCGCCGTGGCGGCGCTGGAGCCCGGCACGGTCGTGGACGTCTACGACTGGGCCCGCAACCTGGCGATGCGGATCGCGATGCGGGCGCTCCTGGGTCTCGATCCCGACGACGGCGGGCGCGGCGCCGCGGGCGCCGAGCACTTCGAGCGCGCGCTCGGCTTCTACGGGATCGACTACCACCTCCGCCTACTGCGCGGGCCGGGCTCGCCCTGGCGGCGGCTGGTCCGCTCGCGAGCGGTGCTCGACGAGATCGTCTACGGCGAGATCGCCGAGCGCCGGCGCCGGCCCGACCCCGGCCGCCTCGACATCCTGAGCCTGCTGATCGAGGCCCGCGACGAGGACGGGTCGATGCTCTCGGACACCGAGATCCGCGACCAGGTGATGACGCTGATGTTCGCCGGCCACGACACCTCGACCTCCACCCTCTCGTTCCTCTTCTACGAGCTCGCCCGCCACCCGCGGGTGCTCGCCCGCCTGCAGTCCGAGCAGGACGAGGTGCTCGGCGCCGAGCCGCCGACGGCCGCCCAGCTCTTCGGCGAGCTGCCGTATCTCGACATGGTCCTCGACGAGACCCTGCGCCTCTACCCGCCGGCGTGGATCGGGCCGCGCCGGGCGGTGCGCGAGTTCGAGTTCGGCGGCTACCGCGTGCCGGCGGGCGCCTACGTCAACTACTGCTCGTGGGCCAGCCACCGTCTGCCGGAGGTCTTCGCGGACCCCGAGGCGTTCGTGCCGGAGCGCTTCGAGCGCGAGCGCAAGACCGCGCTGCCGCGCGGCGCCTACATCCCGTTCGGCGGCGGCTCGCGGATCTGCATCGGCAAGCGCTTCGGCCAGACCGAGGTGAAGCTGGTCGCGACCATGGCTCTCGCCCGCCTGCGCTTCGAGCGCCTTCCCGGCCGGAGGATGACCGTGCGCCAGATGCCGACGCTCTCCCCGGACGGTGGCCTCGAGATGCGCATCCGCCCTCGCGACCTCGCCTGAGCGCCCCGCCCCCACCCGCCGAGTGTCATCTCAACCTCCCCATGCGAGGTCCAGATGTCATTCGGCGGGTTGGGCGGGGGCGTGGTAGGCTTTGCCTATTACTTTGGTAGAGAAGGAGGGTATGGCGATGCTCAATGGGAATGGTGCTCTCGACACTTCCACTTACAGGCTGGTGAACCGGGTCATGGACGAGCTTCACGCCCACCGGCTGGACCCGGTGAGGGCCTTTCCTTCCGAGGCGCCGACCCAGGAGCTGCGTCCGGCCGCCTCGAGCTCGCCGCGCCGGCGCAACCCGCGGGACCGCTATCCACAGGTCTGAGCGCGGGCTAGCGCTCGATCGACGAACGACGCTCGCACTCGCGCGCCCGGTCGTCGAGCCGTCCGCCGGCGCAGCTGTCGACGCCGCGGCCTCCGTTCAGCAGGTCGAACCCGTCCCCGCCGAAGAGCTGGTCGTCGCCGAGCTGGCCGAAGAGCTTGTCGTCGTTGCCGTCGCCGTAGATGCGGTCGTCGCCGCCGGCGCCGTAGACCGTGTCGCGGCCTGAGAGGCGCTCGCCGCCGCGGATCGCGTCGGCGACCTCCGAGCCGTAGATCGTGTCGTCGTTGCCGCCGCCGTCCATGAGCGCCGGGGCGACGTCGGGGGTGCGGGTGAGCAGGGTGTCGTCGTGGGTGTAGCCGAGCAGCGTGTCGGCGCCGCCGGCCTCGAGCACGTCGTCGTTGAAGCCGCCGTTGAGCACGTCGGTGCCGTCGTCGACGATCTGGCCGCCCTGCTTGCCCCAGCCCAGGATGCGGTCGTTGCCGGCGCTGCCGAGCACCTTGTCGTCGCCGGGCCCGGGGATGATCCGGTCGTTTTCCTCCTCGCCGTAGATCGTGTCGGCGCCGTCGCCGCCGTAGATCACGTCGTGGCCGCGCCCGCCGCAGAGCAGGTCGTCGCCGGGGCCGCCCTTGACGACGTCGTTGTTGCGACCGCCGTTGACGAAGTCATCGCCGCCGCCGCCGTTCATGCGGTCCTCGCCGCGCAGGCCGGTGACGCTGTCGTGATGGCGGCTGCCGAACCAGTGGTTGACGCCGTCGTCGAGGCGCTCCTTGCCGGTGATGCAGACCGGGGCCTCCTGGGCGGAGGCGGCGGCGGGCAGGGCGACACCTGCCCCGAGCGCCAGCACCGCGACGAGCGCCCGGATCGAAATCCGCGCACGAGTTCCCTGCATCAAGATCAATCTACCCGCCGTGCGCGGCGCCCGCACCGCCTCGGTCAGCGCTCGATCGAGAGGTCCTGATCACAGTCGACGCCCGTGTCGCGGAGATCACCGCCGTCGCACGAGTCGTTCCCGGGGCCGCCCTCGAGCAGGTCGAACCCATCCCCGCCGAAGAGCTGGTCGTCGCCGAGCTGGCCGAAGAGCTTGTCGTCGTTGCCGTCGCCGTAGATGCGGTCGTCGCCGCCGGCGCCGTAGACCGTGTCGCGGCCTGAGAGGCGCTCGCCGCCGCGGATCGCGTCGGCGACCTCCGAGCCGTAGATCGTGTCGTCGTTGCCGCCGCCGTCCATGAGCGCCGGGGCGACGTCGGGGGTGCGGGTGAGCAGGGTGTCGTCGTGGGTGTAGCCGAGCAGCGTGTCGGCGCCGCCGGCCTCGAGCACGTCGTCGTTGAAGCCGCCGTTGAGCACGTCGGTGCCGTCGTCGACGATCTGGCCGCCCTGCTTGCCCCAGCCCAGGATGCGGTCGTTGCCGGCGCTGCCGAGCACCTTGTCGTCGCCGGGCCCGGGGATGATCCGGTCGTTTTCCTCCTCGCCGTAGATCGTGTCGGCGCCGTCGCCGCCGTAGATCACGTCGTGGCCGCGCCCGCCGCAGAGCAGGTCGTCGCCGGGGCCGCCCTTGACGACGTCGTTGTTGCGACCGCCGTTGACGAAGTCATCGCCGCCGCCGCCGTTCATGCGGTCCTCGCCGCGCAGGCCGGTGACGCTGTCGTGATGGCGGCTGCCGAACCAGTGGTTGACGCCGTCGTCGAGGCGCTCCTTGCCGGTGATGCAGACCGGGGCCTCCTGGGCGGAGGCGGCGGCGGGCAGGGCGACCAGCGCCGCAACCGCAAGCAGCGCGCCGAACCCTGCGCGTAGACGGTCCTGCCGGTCCATCAACCCGTCTATCGGGATCGGGCGCGAAGCGCTTGAACCTCCGACCCGAGAATCGGACGATCGGCGCGCCGCCCGCGGGCGTCTGGGAACCTCCGGCGGGTGACCCGCCGCCTCGCCTGCGCGCTCGCGCTGCTCGCGCTGCTCGCCGTCCCGGCGACCGCCGCCGCGAAGCCCAAGGAGCGCTGGAGCGATTACTCGCGGCCGGCGACCTACGGCGTCGTCCGCGACGCGAATGTGCCGATCAAGATGAGCGACGGGGTGACCCTGCGCGCGAACGTCGACCGGCCCGACCGGCCGGACCGCTACGCCACCCTCGTCGTCCAGACGCCCTACAACAAGGACGGCGCCGTGAACGTGGCCCTGGGCGGGGCCTTCGAGTACCTGGTCGAGCGCGGGTACGTGGTCGTGACGGTCGACGTCCGCGGCACCGGCGCCTCGGGCGGACAGTGGGACAGCTTCGGCCCGGACGAGCAGCGCGACGGCTACGAGCTCGTCGAGTGGGCGGCCGCCCAGCCCTGGTCCACGGGCAAGGTCGGCCTGGCCGGGCCGTCGTACATGGGGCTCAACCAGCTGCTGACGGCGGCGGAGCGACCGCCCCACCTGCGAGCGATCTTCCCGATCGTTCCGATGGCCGACAGTTACCGCGACATCACCTTCTCGGGCGGCCAGCTGAACGCGTCGTTCATCCCGCTCTGGCTCGGCCTCGTGACCGCGGGCAGCGTCACGCCCGCGCCCTCCGCCGAGGATCCGCTCGGCGCGCTGGCGGCGCTCATCGGCCACGTCGCGGGGGCGGTCAACTTCCAGCTCCCGACCATCCTCGGGGGTGCCACGGGCGGCGACCTCGCCTACGACGGGCCGTTCTGGAAGACGCGCTCGCCGCTCGAGGTGGTCGATCGCATCCGCGTGCCGGCCTTCGTCGTCGGCGGCCTGCACGACCTCTTCCAGCGCGGCGAGCCGCTCGTCTACGAGCGTCTGAAGCGCCACGTGCCCGCCCGCCTGCTGATGGGCCCGTGGACGCACGTCGAGGGCTCGAGCGGCGCCGGGCTCCCCCGGGACGGAGTCCCGGCGCTCGGCGACATCGAGCTGCGCTGGTTCGACCACTACCTCTACGGGATGAACACCCACATCGGCCGCGTCCCCCGGGTCACCCAGTACGTCTACGGCAAGGACCGCTACAAGACCCAGCCCGATTGGCCCGACTCGCGCCTCAAGCCGCGTCGGCGATACCTGCGCGGCGGCGGCCGGATCACGCGCCCTGCTCCCGGGCCTGGCGAGGCGCCGCTCTCCTTCATCCAGGACCCGGCGGCCGGGATCTGCACCCAGAGCACGGTTCAGTGGACGGCCGGGCTCGGCGACGGGATCCCATGCACGAACGACGGCAGCGCCGACGACTCCGAGGGCGCCGTCTATCAGTCCAGGCCGCTGCGGCGCAAGCTCGACCTCTCCGGCCCGATCCTCGCCGACCTCTGGGTGAAGACGAGCGCCTCGGACGCGGTGGTCACGGTGCGCGTCAAGGACGTCGCGCCCGACGGCAAGGCGACCGAGCTCACCGCCGGTTGGCTCGCCGGCAGCTTCCGCGCCGTCGACCGCTCGCGCAGCCGGTACGTCGCCTCGCGCCGCGGCAGGGACCTGCGCCGCAAGGGCCATCGGGCGCTGCTGCAGCCGTGGCACCCGTTCACGCGCGCCTCCGCGTTGCCGGTCCCGGCGGGCAAGCCGGTCGAGCTGGCGGTCGAGGTCTTCCCCACTCGCGCCGCGCTGCTGCCCGGCCACCGCCTGCGGCTCACGGTCTCCGGAGGCGACTTCCCGCACCAGACGCCTCCGCTGCCGCAGGCGACCAACTCGCTCGCGGGGCGCGTCCAGATCCTGACCGAGCCGGGCCACGCCTCCTACGTCGAGCTGCCCGCGATCCATCGGCACTGCGGCAAGCGCTGCCGGCCGCTGCCGGTGCCCAACCTGATCCGCGGCGGCGGTTGACCTCGGCACCCGCGCCCGCCGACGAGGGCCTGCAGGCTCCCGGTCCGGAGGAGCAGTGGTCCGACTCCTTCTACTTCGGCGGGGGCGACGCCGAGACGACGCTCTACACGCGGATCGGCCGGCGGCCGAACGAGGACAGAGTGGAGGGCGCCCTCGGGATCTGGGCGCCCGACGGGCGGTTCGTGCTCGGCTTCGGGCGGGCGCCCGACGGGGCCGAGCTCGCCGCGGGCCCGGTCGCGTACGAGTGCGGCCTTCCGTTCGAGCTCTGGCGCCTCGCGATCGACGGCCGCGGCCGGGCCTACGCGCGCGCCGAGGACCTGGCGCTGGCGCCGGACCGGTATGAGGACGTGCAGCTGGGCGGCGAGCTGCGCTTCGCCGCCTGGACCGGCCCGGTGACCTTCGGCTCAGGCCTCACCGGCTCGGTGGCCGGCCGCCACTACGAGCAGCCGGGGTCGCTGTTCGGGACGCTCGAGATCGACCGGGCTCGAATCGCGGTGGGCGGCCGTGGCATGCGCGACCACTCCTGGGGGGTGCGCGACTGGCAGGCCGTGCCCTACTGGCGCTGGTTCGGGCTCGTCGCCGACCCGCAGAACTTTCTGATGCTCAACAACGTGGGCACCGCCGACGGCGGGGAGACCTGCGGCGGACTCGCGATGCAGGACGGGGTCCCGGCCGAGATCCGCGCGGGCTCCACGACCTCTGAGCTCGACCCGGAGCTGGGCTGCCAGCGCCGCTTCGTCGCCCGCGCCACCGACGAGCTCGGCCGCGAGCAGGTGCTCGAGGGTGAGGCGTTCAGCGTCGCGCCGCTGCGCCAGCGCCGCGAGGGGCGGCTGACGACCGTAAACGAGGGCCGCACGCGGCTGCGCTGGGGGCGCCACGAGGGCGTTGGGATCAGCGAGTACCTGTTCCAGAGCACCGGCCCACGGTAGATTCAGGCGACGATGGCGAGCGCGAACGGAGCTAAGCGAGACCTCTCGGTCGGGATCGTCGGTGCCGGCTTCGGCGGCGTCGGAATGGCGATCAAGCTGCGCGAGGCCGGGTTCGGGGAGTTCGAGATCTTCGAACGCGGCGACACCGTGGGCGGGGTGTGGCGCGCCAACACCTACCCCGGCGCCGCCTGCGACGTCCCCTCCCACCTCTACTCGTTCTCGTTCGCGCCCGGCCACAACTGGTCACGCCGCTATGCGCCGCGGGAGGAGATCCTCGCCTACCTCGAGGAGGTCTCCCAGCGGTTCGGGATCGTGCCCAACCTGCGCCTCGGGACCGAGGTGGTGGGCGCCGAGTTCGACCCGGCCACCGGCCGGTGGACGGTCCGCACGGACGACGGGGACGAGCGGTCCTTCGACGTCCTGGTCACGGCCTGCGGCCAGCTCACCCGCCCGTCGATCCCGCCGCTGGCGGGGATCGAGGACTTCGCCGGCCCGGCCTTCCACTCCGCCGAGTGGGACCACGGCCACGATCTTGCCGGCCGCCGCGTGGCGGTGATCGGGACCGGCGCGAGCGCGATCCAATTCGTCCCCGAGATCGCCGAGGCGGCCGGGTCGACGACCATCTACCAGCGTTCGGCTCCCTGGATCCTGCCGAAGACCGACCGCTCCTACCCCGAGTGGGAAAGGCGCCTGTTCCGGCGCTTCCCCGCCCGGGTCGCGGCCAGCCGCCTGGGCCTGTTCGCATTCTTCGAGCTCGGCACGTACGGCTTCACCGGCCACCCGGGGGTGCTCGCGCCGTTTCGCAAGATCGCGGACCACGAGCGGCGCCAGCAGCTCGGCCACGACCCCGACCTGCTCGCCAAGGCGACCCCCGACTACGAGATCGGCTGCAAGCGCGTGCTGTTCACGAGCGAGTGGTACCCGACGCTCGTTCGGGACGACGTCGAGCTCGTCACCGGCGCCGTGGAGCGGGTGACCGCCGATGCCGTGGTGGGCGGCGACGGCGTCGAGCGCCCGGCCGACACGATCATCTACGGAACCGGGTTCGAGACTCACAACTTCGTCGCCCCGATGGAGATCCACGGCCTCGACGGCAAGGAGCTCAACGCGGTCTGGGGCGAGCGCGCGGAGGCCTATCTCGGCACCACCGTCTCGGGCTTCCCGAACATGTTCGTCCTCTACGGCCCGAACACGAACCACGGGTCGGGCTCGGTCCCCTTCACGCTCGAGTCGCAGTTCAACTACGTCGTCGACGGCGTCCGCCGCCTGCGCGACGGCGGGTTCCGGTGGCTCGACCTGCGTCCCGAGACGCAGGAGGCGTGGCGGGCCGAGATGGCGCGGCGCAGCGCCGACACCGTCTGGACCACCGGGGGCTGCGGCAACTGGTACGTGAACTCGAAGGGCGAGAACACCAACAACTGGCCCGGCGCCTGGCTCGAGTTCCGCCGCCGCACTCGGCGGCTGAACCCCGGCGACTACCGCGTCGCCGTCTAGGGGCGAGCCCTAGCGCTCGAGCGCAGCGCGTGCGGCGTCCGCGGCCTCGTCGCCGAGCCAGCCTCGGGCCAGGGGGTCGCGCTCGATCCCGGCCGCGATCGCCTCGAGGTCGGCGCCGCGCAGCTGGCCCTTGACGATCTCGTAGGTCGCCGCCGGGAGCGCCGCGAGCTCCCGCGCCACGGCGAGCGCACGGTCGAGCACCATTTCCGCGTCGGCGAGCTCGTCGACGAGCCCGAGGTCGAGCGCCGCGTCCGCGTCGACCAGCCCGCCGCCGAGGACCAGGCGCCGTGCCGGGCCCGGGGCGAGCTCCGCTCGCACGACCGCCAGCGCCGCGACCGGGTAGGGCGCGCCGACCCGGACCTCGGTCAGGCCGTAGCGGCCTGAGCGCGAGCCGACCCGGTGATCGGCGCAGAGCGCGAGGATCATCCCGCCGGCGACCGCGTGGCCGTTGACCGCCGCGACCACCGGGCCGGGAAAGCCGTACCACTCGTAGAAGAGACGGTTGATCCCGGCGACCATCCCCTGCTGTTCGCTCGCCGACAGGGTCGGCGCGAGCTTCAGGTCCACTCCGCCGGAGAAGAAGTCGCCCGCGCCCGTGATCACCACGGCTGCCGGGCGGTCGGCGCGCAACCGGGCGACCACGTCCGCGCCGGCGGCGAGCAGGCCCGGCTCCATCGCGTTCGCCGGCGGGCGCTGGATCCGCACCACGGTGACGTCCTCGGTCGCCTCGACCGCGATCAGGTCGCTCATCGGCGCCGATGCTATCGGCGCGGGGGCGAGCCGCTATCGTCGCCGCGTGGCCGTTAGGGAAGGGGCACCGACGCGCGTCCGCCAGGTGCGGATCCTCGCGGCTGGCGGGACGATCTCGATGACCGGCGAGTCCGGCGCGACCCCGAACCTCGACGCCGAGGGCCTGCTCGCCAGCATCCCGAGCCTCGCCGACCACGACGGGCTGCAGGCGCAGACCGTCACCAACCTGCCGAGCGCCCACCTGACGCTCGACGACCAGCTGCAGATCTGCCGCTCCGCCCGCGACGCGGCAAGGCGCGGGATCGGCGTCGTCGTCACCCACGGAACCGACACGCTCGAGGAGACGGCGATGCTCTGCGACGTCGTCCACGACGCCGAGGCCCCGATCGTGTTCACCGGGGCGATCCGCCCCGCATCCGCGCCGGGCGCCGACGGCCCCGCCAACGCCGTCGACGCGGTCAGCGTGGCCGCCAGCGAGGCCGCCGCCGGCATGGGCGTGCTGGTCTGCTTCGGCGGCGAGATCCACCACGCCCGCTGCGTGCGCAAGACCGACACCACCTCGCTGGTCGCGTTCTCGTCCCCGCAGACCGGCCCGCTCGGCCGGGTCACCGAGGGGCATCCCACGATCTGGTCGCGGATCCCCCGCAACCCGCCGCTCGACCCGCCGCACCTCGACGGCCGGGTGCTCGTGGTCGGCACGGGGGCCGGCGACGACGGCACCCTCGCCCGGGCCGCGCTCGACACCGAGCCCGACGGCGTCGTCATCGGCACCCTGGGCGCGGGGCACCTGGCACCGCCGGTCCTCGAGCTCTGGGCCGAGGCGGCCGAGCGCATCCCCGTGGTCGCGTACTGCCGTCCTGAACGGGGCGTGATCCTCAGTGCGACCTACGGCTACCGCGGTTCCGAGCGCGACCTGCGCGAGACCCGGATCATCCCCGCCGGCTTCCTCTCACCGCAGGCCGCCCGCATGAAGCTGCTCGCCTGTCTCGCCTCAGGCCTCGAGATCGACGAGATCCGCTGGGCGTTTCACCAGGACGACGGCTAAACCGCCCAGAGGTGCTGCATCGCGTAGGCGCGGTACGGGCGCCAGCGCTCGGCGACCCGCACGGCCGCCGCCCGGGAGGGGTCACGACCGAGCCGCTCGAACCCCCTGCGGATGCCCAGGTCGGTCGGCATGAACGCGTCGGCGTCACCGAGCACCCGCATCGCCACGTACTCGGCCGTCCACGGCCCGATCCCCGGCAGCTCGAGGAGCCGCCTGCGGGCCGCGCCCGCGTCCGCGCCCCGGTCGAGGACGAGCTCCCCGCGCGCGAGCGCCTCGCACAGGCCGAGCAGCGCGCGCCGCCGCGCCCACGGCATGGCGAGGTGCTCGGGGTCGAGCCGCGCGAGCGCCGTCGCCGTTGGAAATAGGTGGGTGACCGCACCGTTCGGGCGCTCGAGCGGCTCGCCGCACTCGGCGACGAGCCGGCCGGCGAGCGTGATCGCGGCGCCGAGTGACACCTGTTGGCCGAGCACCGCGCGCACAGCGAGCTCGGCCGCGTCGACGCTGCCCGGGACGCGGCGCCCCGGCGCGGCCTCGACCAACGGCGCGAGCAGGGGGTCGGCGCCCAGCGTCGCGGCGATCGCGATGGGGTCGGCGTCGAGGTCGAAGAGCGCGCGGACGCGCTCGACGGCGGGGGCGAGGTCGTCGCCACGGGTGAGGTCGGCCCGCAGGCGGACGCCCCGAGCGCCCGGCGTCAGCTCGACCACGGCCGACCCGCCCGGCAGGCGCACGGTGCGGCGGTAGGTGTCGTGGATGACCTCCTCGACGCCGGGGATCGCTCGCCGGGCGAGGAATTCGATCAGCGCCGTGCCGTCGAACGGCGCCCGGGTCTCCAGGTACGCCTCCACGCTCTCCAAACGCGCGGCGGGCCCCATCTCGTGAGCCGCGTCAGTCGCCCCGCGGCGGCCCGGCATCGATCCGCTCGCGCATCGACTCGAGCGGGCCGCGGAACCAGCCGAGGCTCTCGATCCACCAGGTGAGTCCCGCTGCGCGCAGGCCCTCGACCCGCTCGCGGTCCGCCGCGCCCCCGTCGCCGGCGGTCTGGCCCTCGATCACGAAGTCGAACGGCGAGTCGGAGGCTCGGTGCGCGAGCGTGTAGGAGACGATCTCGCCGAGCTGCTCCGGGGTCATCGTCTGCGTGTCGGAGACCTCGCGGTGGATTGCGAACACGCCGTCCCAGCGCGCAGCGCGCCGGAACGGCCGCGGCGCCGGCCAGCGGCCCGCGATCCAGACCGGGATCCGAGGGCGCTGGAGCGGCGTCCGGAGGAAGGTCGTCTCGGCGACCTCGTAGTGGGATCCGCTGTAGCTGAACGGCTCGCCGCTCCAGAGACCGGAGACGATGTCGAGCCCCTCGTCGAGTCGCGCCGCGCGCACCCGCGGGTCGGGGTCCTCGCCGAACGCTGCGAACTCCTCCTCCCACTGCGAACCGAGCCCGGCGCCGAACACGAGCCGCCCGCCCGAGAGCAGGTCGAGGGAGGCCGTCTCGCGGGCGACCTTCTGCGGTCGGCGCCGGGCCAGGATGCAGACCATCACGCCGAGGCGCACGCGCTCGGTGCTCGCCGCAACCGCCGCGATGGTCACCCAGGGGTCGGCGACCGGGGCCTGCGGATCTGCGTAGGCGAGGTGGTCCCAGACGAAGAACCCGTCCCACCCGCCGTCCTCGGCGGCGCGCCCGAGCTCGAGCAGGAGCCGGGGGTCGCCGTACTCGCGTACGTTCGGGACGCCGACCGCGAACCGAATCGGCGCGTCAGCGGTCAGCCGCTGGCCCGGCGTCGGTTGGTGAGCGCGTCGATCGTGACCGCGCCCAGCAGCACCGCGCCGGTGATCATGAACTTGATGTCGGAGTCGAGCGCGAGCAGGTCCATGCCGTTGGAGATCGAGCCGATCACGACGGCCCCGAGCAGAGCCGACCACACGTAGCCGCGGCCGCCGAACAGGCTCGTGCCGGCGATGACCGGGCCGGCGATCGCGAGCAGCAGGACGTCGCCGGAACCGGACTGCTGGTTGACGGCCAGCAGGCGGGACGCCGCCAGGATGCCGCCCGCCGCCGCGAGCATCGAAGCCAGGGTGAAGACGCTGACCTTGATCGCGTTGACGTTGATCCCGGCGCGCCGGGCCGCCTCGGCGTTGCCGCCGACGGCGAAGATGTGCCGCCCGTAACGCGTGCGCTCGGTGATGAAGGTGAACAGGATCATCAGCGCGACGACGATCACCGCCGCCAGCGGGACACCGCGATCGGCGTTCAGGATCGCGACCGCGGCGAGAATCGCGGCCGCAACCACCACGACGCGCACGATCACTCCGGACATCGCGCCGACCTCGAGGCTGGCTTTCTCTCGACGCCTTCGCACCGCCAACAGACTGGCGACGTAGGCGACGATCCCGACGATTCCCAGAATCCAGCCGACGATCGGGTTGAAGAAGGTGCTCGTCAGGTCGGTGATGATCGACGGCGGCAGGTTGACCGAGCCGGTGTCTCCCAGCACCCATAAGAGCGCTCCCTGGAAGGCGAGGAGTCCCGCGAGCGTGACGACGAACGAGGGCACGCCGAACCGGGTGACGATGAAGCCGTTGAAGAGACCGATCGCGATGCCGACCCCGAGCCCGGCGAAGATCCCGAGCAGCGGTGCCCAGCCGTGCTGCACGGTCAGCACCGCCATCACCCCGGCGGCGAGACCGCTGACGGCGCCGATCGAGAGGTCGATCTCGCCGAGCAGCAGGACGAGGACGACGCCGATCGAGATCGTCGCCGTGGCCGCGATCTGCAGCGTCAGGTTCGAGAGGTTGACCGCGCTCAGGAAGCGGTCGTTGGCGATCTGGAAGATCGACCAGATGACCGCGATCCCGAGTATCACCCTGACCGGCGCGAGGTCGCCCCGAGCGAGCGCGCCGAACGCCTTACGGACCGAGAACCCGTCCACCGCCTCCGGCGGGGCCGTGCCGATCGTGGTCTCGGGCGTGCTCATAGCGGTGCCTCCTCCGTCGACCTCTGCTCCACGTCCGCGCCTGTGATCGAGGCGACGATGTCCTCGCGGCTGACGTCCCCGACCTTGTGCGTAGCCGCCATCCGACCCAATCGCAGGACGGCGATCCGGTCGGCGACCTGGAAGACGTCCGCCAGGTTGTGGCTGATCACGATCACGCCCAGCCCGCGTTCTCGCAAGCGCTCGATCAGCTTCAGGATCTGGGCGGTCTGCACGATCCCCAGCGCGGCGGTGGGCTCGTCGAGCATCACCATCTTCGGGTCGCCGAGCAGCGAGCGGGCGATCGCGACCGCCTGCCGCTGGCCGCCGGAGAGCGAGGCGACCTCGGTGCGCACGCTGCGCAGCGTCGTCACCCCGAGCGAGCTCAGCAGTTCCACCGCCTTCTGCTCCATCGCCACCTCGTCGAGGACGTGGATCCCCGGGACGGCGCTCGAGACCTCCTGTCCCAGGAAGAGATTGGCGACCACGTCGAGGTTCTCGGCGAGCGCCAGATCCTGGTAGACGGTCGCGATCCCGAGCGAGGTCGCCTCGTGCGGGGTGCGGAGTCGCACCTCCGCCCCGTCGAACCACGCCTCGCCGGTGTCCGGCGGCTGAGCGCCGGAGATCGCCTTGATCAGGGTCGACTTGCCCGCGCCGTTGTCGCCGACGAGGCCGATGACCTCGCCGGGGTGGACCTGGAGGTCCACCTCCTTCAGCGCCTCGACGGCGCCGAAGCTCTTCGTGAAGCCCTTCAGCGTGAGGAGGGCCTGGCCATTCGAACTGGCCGCAGCGGCCTGCGTGCTGCTCTGGCTCTCGTTCATCTCAGTCCCTCCTCACGCGTCAGGCTATTCGTGCTTACTGGATGCCTGCGTCCTTGCAGTCCTGCGCGAACTGCTGGGTGCAGATCTCCTTCGCGGTCCAGTACCCGTCCTTGACCACGGTGTCCTTCACGTTGTCCTGGAACACCGGGATCGTGTCCGTGATCGCCGCCGGCACCTGCTCGGTCCCGTTGTCCTCCTCGCCGTTGATGACGTCGGACGAGGCCGGGTCCTCACCGTTGACGACCGCCACCGCGAGGGTCGCGGCGTTGTCGGCGAGCGGCTTGATCGGCTTGTAGACCGTCATGTACTGCTCGCCCGCGAGGATCCGCTGGATCGCGGCCAGCTCGGCGTCCTGACCGGTGACCGGGATCGTCGACGGGTCGATGCCGGCGCCCTTGAGCGCCGCGATCGCGCCGCCGGCGGTGCCGTCGTTGGCCGCGAGGACACCGTGGAACCCGCCGTCACCGACCGCGGTGATCGCCTGGTCCATCTCCTTCTGCGCGTTCTCAGGCAGCCAGTCGGGCGTGTCGTACTCCTGGGCGACGTCGACGCCCTTCTGCTGGAACACCGAGGTGGCGCCCTCCTTGAACAACTTCGCGTTGTTGTCCTTCGGGTCGCCGTTGATCTGGATGATCGGACCGGTCGGGTTGCCGTCCTCGGCGAGCTTCTTCGTCAGGGCGTCACCCTGCTGCTTGCCCACCTCGGGGCTGTTGAACTCCGCGTAGGCGGCCAGGTCCGCGTTCAGGATCAGCCGGTCGTAGCTGATCACCGGGATGTCGGACTGCTGAGCGCGGGTCACCATGCCGGCGGCCGAGGTCGAGTCGACCGGGTCGAGGACGATCACGTCCGCGCCCTGGGTCACCGCTGCCTCGACCTGCGACTGCTGCTTGGTCGGGTCCTGGTCCGCGTTCTGGTAGAGGATGTCGCAGTCCGGGCAGAGCTCGTTGACCTTCTGCTCGAACAGCGGCTTGTCCTGGGTCTCGTATCGGGCCGTCTCCGTCTCCGGCAGCAGGAAGGCGATCGTCCCGCTCCCACCGCCGCTGCTGGACGTGCTGTCGCCCGAATCGTCACTCCCGCACGCGGCCAGCCCGGCCGCCAGGACCAACCCGGCGAACGGCACCAACAGCCGTGTCCGCTGTCTCTTGCTCATCCGCAACCTCCTGCTCGAAGACACCATCTTCAGACGCTTCCTTTCCTCTCTCGGCCCGCTCCATGCGGGTCATATTCAACTCTCAAGCTCATGCCGCTGCGCTCAGCGTGCCCGGGGTGGAGAACCGGTCCGATTCGTGCATGACCAGGGCCAGCGCTCCGAGCAACTCGGCCCGCTCGCCCAGGGTCCCGGCGACGATTTCGACCTCCTCCGCCGCGCTCGGGATCGCGTTGCGCCGAGCCTCCTCGCGAAGGGGCCCGAGCAGGACCTCACCGGCCGCGCTCAGGTCCCCGCCGACGACCACGCACTCCGGGTTGAGCAAGTTGCACAGGTTCGCGACGGCGATCCCGATCGCGCGGCCGGCGTCGCCGATCAGGCGCTGGGCCGCGGCGTCCCCGGAGGCGCAGAGGTCCAACAAGCGGCGGGTGGAGATCTCCTCCGAGCGGCTCGAGCTCACGAGCGCCGCGATCGCTCGGGTCGAGGCGAGCGTCTCGAGGCAGCCTCGGTTGCCGCAGCGGCACACCGGCCCGCCCTCGGCGATCACCGTGTGGCCGATCTCACCCGCCGTCCCGCCGACGCCGTGCTGCAGCCGGCCTCCCGAGATCAGCCCGGCGCCGATTCCCGACGAGACCTTGATGTAGGCGACCTCGGACCGGCCGCGCGCAGCACCCCAGGCGTGCTCGGCGAGGGCGCCCAGGTTCGCGTCGTTCTCGACCTCCACCGGGAGGCCGAGCCGAGCGCTCGCCTCGGCCGCCGCGTCGACGCCCACCCAGCCCGGGAGGATCGAGGCCGCCTGGACGGCCCCGGTGGCGCGGTCGATCGGTGCGGGCAAACCCATCCCGACCCCGATCACGCGGGCGCGGTCGAGCGTGGCCTCGGTCAGCACCTCGTCGACGAAATCGACGGCGGTCGCGAGGCCCTGATCGGCGGAATGATCGACGTCGAGCTCGCGCCACGTCTCGGCGAGCACGGTGTGGGAGAGGTCGGAAACCGCGACGCGTAGGTGGCGGTGGCCGAAATCGATGCCGAGCGCGAGCCCGGCCGAGCTATTGAGCGACACCATCACGGGCGGGCGCCCGGCGTGCGCCTCGCCGTCGGGCTGGCCGTCCCGCTCGCCGGCGAGCCCGCTGTCGAGCAGGTCGGTGACGATCGTCGACACCGTCGAGCGCGAGAGCCCGGTGATGCGCGCGAGCTCGGCACGGCTCGCGACCCCGCGCTCGCGCAGCGCATCGATCACGAGCCTTCTATTGGCCTCGCGAAGCGAGGCCAGCGAGCCACTCCTCCTCCTCACGGCGGGCGAATCAATTCCACATCGCCCCCTATTTGTCAAGTCTTAGGTCAAATTCCCGTCGAATGAGGGCGACTTATGTGCGGATTTCGGTCATTTCGCCGCGAGCCTTGTGTCGATACAAACTATCGATCAGTCCGAAACCGGCCGAATCAGCGCGTGGTGGAAGTCCGCCATCTCGGCGAGGTCGGCGACCTCGATCGCCTCGTCATCGGCGTGCGCTGCGTCCATGTAGGCGTCGACGTCGCCGAAGATGACCGGCGCAAACCCGTACGCGACGGTCCCCCACGTTTGGCGCACGTAGTGCGAGTCGGTGAACCCCGCCCCGAGCAGCGGCAGCAGCTCGGCCCCCGGGATGCGGTCGGCCACGTACTCGGCGAGCGCCGCATAGAGCGGCGTGTCGACCGGCGACTCCGTGCCGCCGGCGAGCGGCTCGAGCAGCTCGAGCTCGAAGCGGAACCGGTCGCCGACCGCCCGCTCGACGTGCGCGGCGATGTCGTCGGCGTCCTGACCTGGCAGCGCCCGGCAGTCGCAGATCACGTCGACGAACGGCGGCACGACGTTCGCGGGCTCGTACGTGCGCAGCCCGGTCGGCGCCACCGTCATCCGCGTCACCGCCGGCAGTTCGTCGGCGAGCGCCGGGTGCTGCGTCGCAGCCCAGGCGAGCGCGGCCTCGGCATCGCCCTCGGGGGCGCCGAGCGTGTCCAGCGCGGCCGCGACCGCCGGCACCACCTGCGTCGGCGCCTCGTAGACGAGCAGGCTCTCCACCGCGCTCGCCGCATGGCGGAGCGCGTTGTCGGTGCGGTTCGGCACCGACGCATGCCCCGCCGTCCCGAAGACGCGCAGGCGCAGCGACGTGACGACCTTCTCCCCCACCGAGACGGTGACCACGGTCCGCCCGTCGGCCAGGTCGAGCCGCACGCCGCCGCCCTCGTTGATCGCGTAGTCGCAGCGGAGGTCCGGGCGCTCACGGACGAGCCAGGACATGCCGACGTCGGACGTGTTGCGCTCCTCGTCGGCCTCGGCAACGAGCACGACGTCGCCGGCGGGGCGCTCACCGCTGCGCGCGAGCGCCGCCACGGCGACGACCCGGGCGGCGAGCTCGTTCTTCATGTCGACGGCACCCCGGCCGATCAGCCTCCCGTCGGCGACCGCGCCCTCGAACGGGTCCACGGTCCAGCCGTCCCGCGGCGCCGGGACCACGTCCGTGTGCGCGAGCAGCATCAGCGACGGGCCCTCGCCGCTACCCGGGACCCGCGCGACGCAGTTGAGTCGCTCGGGGTCGGGGCCGACGAGCTCGCACTCCACCCCCGCCGCCTCGAGGTACTCGGCGATCAGCCTCGCCGCCGGGGTCTCGTTGCCGGGCGGGTTGGATGTGTCGAGGCGGATCAGCGCCCGGGCGAGCTCCACGACCTCGTCGCGGAGCGAGACCTCCGTCACGAGGCGGCCAGCTCGTCGACCGGGAACGCCTCCTGCATCGTCCCGTCGCGGCGTCGCGCGGGCCGCGCGGCGACCAGGCAGTTGTAGACGGCCTCCTGCGCGCTCTCGTAGGCCGCGGCGAAGTAGTCGTTGAGCTCGGAGTTGTGCAGGCCGGCCGCCGGCGACGTGGAGAAGGCGATTCCGATCTCGCCCGAGCCCTCCTGAGCGTAGGAGCCCGTGCGCGCCAGGCCGAGCAGCGGGCGCAGGGCCAGCCGGCGAAGCTGGTGCGGGGCGAGTGGGGCATCCGTCGCGCAGACCGCAATGCACGAGCCCTCACCGCCGCGGTTCGCCGGCGCGCGAGCCGCATCCGGCAGCACGTCCAGGTACGCGCGATCGCCGAAGTTGCAGAGCAGCAGCACTCCGACGACGTGGCCGCCGACGGTGCGCGAGGCGGTGCCGATGCCCCCCGGAAAGCCGTAGCAGCTCATCCCGGTCCCAGCGCCGACGCTCCCCTCGGCGACCTCGGGCCCGAGCGCGGCGAGCGCCGCCTCGGCGTCGGCGGCCGTCACCGTCCGCGAGTCGGCCATGTCCCCGTCGTCGCATTCGCCGACGACCGGGATCACGACGTCTTCGGGACCCCGCCCGGAGGCGAGCACAGCCGCCTGCATCACGGTCCCCGTCGCGTGCGTGCCGCAGAGGTAGACCGGCGTCTCCATCGAGCCGACCTCGTCGATCTCAAGCTTCGCCGTCAGCTCGCCGGTGCCGTTGACCGTCGCGACGCCGGCGAGCGCCGGAAGCGACGGCGGGGCGACCACGGTCACTCCGGTCCGCTCGCCGCTGGCGGCCTGGGCGTGGCCGACGCGCACGCCGGGAACGTCGGTGATCGCGTCCCGGGCGCCCGGCTCAAGCAGCCCGACCGCCCCGGCGAAGTCCCTCCAGCGCCGCTGCGGATTGCCTGCCACCATCCGGGCGACAGTATCCGACGGGCCGTGAAGATCGCGGAAAAACACGGATGGCAAGCCGGGAATCCGTGGTAGGGTCGGCGGAACGTGCCTCGGGCGACCTGGGTCGGTCAGAACTGCCGGGGCGAAATCAAGGAGGAGTCAACGTATGCGCAAGTACTTCATCGCCGCGATGGCGGTAGCCGCTTTGGCGGCGTTTTCCATTCCGGGCACGGCGTTCGCCGTCTCGCCGAACGTCTCGACGCTGGACGCCAACCTCAGGCCGGATAACCCGGGTGGCACCAGCACGAAGTCCGGACTGTTCGTCGAGACCACGACGCTGCTCGCCGGCGCCGGGGCGGGCACGCCCACGTTGCCGGCCAAGGAGCCGGTGCCGACGAGGCGGGCAACCCTCGACTTCGACCACGCGATCGTGTTCGGCACGAACACCGTGACGCGGTGCACCGGTTCGCTCGCCGGCACGACGCAGCAGGGCATGCTCAACTGCGGCGACTCGTATGTGGGCGGCGGCTACGCCACCCTGTGCGTGTCGAGCACGGGCCCCGGTGGCAACTGCGACACGGGTGGCTATCCCGCTCCCACCAATCCGCCCGCGCCGGGCGTCGTCAACGCTCAGATCGCGGCCTACAACGGCCCGAAGGACGGCGGGCAGTCGGGTAACCAGCCGACGATCCTGTTGCAGTCGGTCGCCGACCACACCCCGCTCGGTCCGACGACCGTGGTGCTCACCGGCTCGCTGTTCAACTCACCTGCTGGCGGCGATTTCGCCGGCGGCAAGCGGCTGGACGTGCCGATCCCGCTGATCGGCGGTGGCGCCGGTGCGATCACGGACTTCGCCGTGAACGTCAACAACGGCGGTTACGTCAAGGCGACGTGCGATGACGGGACCTGGTCCTACCAGGCCACGCTCAACTACCAGAACCCGCCTGGCGGCAGCGACCTGGTTACCGATAGCCAGTCCTGCACCTAGTCAGTTCCAGCAAATCTCAGCTCCGGCGCAAGGGGATCTGAGACGCAGCATCGAGAGGGGCGGCCTAGGCCGCCCCTCTCGCTTTTACAGTCACTCGAAGGAGGAAGCTCGTGCTCACAAGGATTCGGAGACTGCCCTCACCCGCCTTGGTGATCTCGTCCATCGCCCTGATCGCCGCCATCGGCGGGGGCTCGTTCGCGTTCGCGAACTCGGACAAGAACCAGAACAAGGTCACCAAGTCGACGGTCAAGAAGATCTCCAAGCAACAGATCAAGAAGGCGGCGCCCGGCCTGTCGGTCGACCACGCCAACTCAGCGGGCTCGGCGGACACCGCCACGTCGGCGACCAATGCGGACAACGCGGCCCACGCGGCGGCGGCGGACACGGCGACGTCGGCTGACACGGCGACGACCGCCGACAGCGCGCAGCCGGTGGCGTTCGCGCACATCAACGCCGACGGGACGCTCGACACGGCCAACTCCAAGGGCGTCGGCGCCGTGCAGTCGTCCGCCGGGCTGTTCTGCATCTCGGGGGTCTCGTTCACCCCGAGGGGAGGCCAGGCGACCGTCGACACCGTCGGTTCGACGACTCAGTCGGCCCAGTTCGGCGCCGGGCGGGGCGTGTGCCCCGCGGGGACGCAGGCGAACGTCGCCGTCGTTGGCGCCACCGCAGCGCCCGTTTACGTCGTTCTCTACGGCTAGCGCATAGGCGGATCGGAGGCGACGGGGGCCGGCTCGGCTCCCGTCGCCGGTCCGTCTCCCCCGGTCAGGGGGTCAGACAGGCCTTGACCTCGTTGACCTCGGCGTCGGTCGTGCTCTTCGCCCGACCGACGACGATGCTGTCCCCGACCACCTCCGCGCCCGAGGTACCGCCGGTCGCGTCGGAAAAACCCTCGAGCGCCTTCTGCACCTGCGTCGCCGCCTCCGGGGTAGCGGTGTACGCGACGTAGACCTGGTGGAAGGTGTCCTCCTTGATGTAGAGGTTGGACACCACCCCCGCGACGCTCGGCGGCTCCTCCCTGAAGTCGATCCCCGCCTGCGTGAGGCACTCCTTGGCGGCATCTTCGGTGGCGACCGAATCCGTAGTGGAAGTCGTGTCGTCGCCGCCGCAGCCCGCCAGAGCCAGCGCCGCGGCCACGATCAAGCTGAGGCAAATCCCCGCCGGCGCTCGGCTCATCCATGCGAGACTACCGAGCGGGCTCGCCGCTCGGCTCCCGGGCCTGGGCCGGGTCGTGGAGCAGGCAGGCGGCCTGCTGGCCCGGGGCGCCGGCCTCGAGCAGGGGTGGGTCGAGCTTGTCGCAGGGCTCGAAGCGTCGCGGGCAGCGCGGGTGGAAGCGACACCCGGAGGGCACCGCGGTCGGGTCCGGGAGCTCGCCCTTGAGCAGCTCGCGGCGACCGCCGCCACCGGGGGTCGGGACGGGGATCGCGCTCACGAGCGCCTGGGTGTACGGGTGCTGTGGCTGCTCGATGACGTCCGCGGCCGTGCCCTCCTCGACCACTCGGCCGAGGTACATCACCACGATCCGGTCGCAGAGCGTCCAGGCGAGGCTCAGATCGTGGGTGATGAACAGCAGGGCCAGCTCGCGCTGGCGCTGGAGCTCGAGCAGCACGGCGAGGATCTGCGCCTGGACCGAGACGTCGAGCATCGAGACGGGCTCGTCGCAGATCAGGCCGTCGGGCTCGAGGACGAGGGCCGCCGCGATCGCCACCCGCTGGCGCTGACCGCCGGAGAGCTGATGCGGGTACCGCTCGGAGAAGCGCTCAAAATCCATCCCGACGTCGTCGAGCGCTCGGCGCACGCGCTCATCGTGCTCACCCTTGGCGACGCCCTGCACCCGCAGCGGCTCGGCGACGATCGTCCGCACCCGCTGGCGCGGGTTGAGCGTCTGGTAGGGGTCCTGGAAGATCATCTGCAGGCGCCGGCGAAGCTCGTTCATGTTCCGCTTGCCGTTCGTCTCCTGGCCGTCGAGGGTCAACCCGCCGGACGCGGGCTCGACCAGGCTCAGCATGGCCCGCGCCAGGGTCGACTTGCCGCAGCCGGATTCACCGACGACGCCGAGGACCTCGCCTTTTCGCCACTCGAACGAGACCCCGTCGACCGCCCGCGCGACGCTCTTGCGGACGCGGAACTCCACCGCCAGGTCGCGAACCTCCATCAGGGTCTCGGGATTCATTCGGCGACCTCCGTCGCGATCACGGCGGGCGCGGTGATCTCGGGCCACTCGGTCCAAGGCGCGTAGTGGCACGCGGCCGCGTGCCGCGTGCCGACCTCGCGCAGGCTCGGATCCTCAACGCAGCGCTCGGCGGCGTACGGGCAGCGGGGTCGGAAGCGACAGCCCTCGGGCAGGTCACCCGGATCCGGCGGGCCACCCGGGATCGGCGCCGCCAGGCCGCGCACGCCGCCGATTACCGGCAGCGTGGCGAGCAACCGCTTCGTGTAGGGGTGCTGCGGCGAGTCGAAGACGGCGTGCACCGGGCCGGTCTCGACGATCCGGCCGGCGTACATCACCGCGATCCGGTCGCAGGTCTCGGCGAGGACCCCGAGGTCGTGCGAGATCAGGATCAGGGCCAGCCCGAGCTGCTCGCGCAGGCCCTCGAGCAGCTGCAGGACCTGCGCCTGCATGACCACGTCGAGTGCGGTCGTTGGCTCGTCCGCGATCACGAGCGATGGCCGGCAGGCCAGCGCGAGGGCGATCATCACGCGCTGGCGCTGACCGCCGGAGAGCTGGTGGGCGTAACGGCGCCCGACCGCGGGGGTCAGTCCGACGGTCTCGAGCAGCTCGTCGATCCGGCCGCGGACCTCGTCCGAGGAGGCGCGCGGCGCGTGGAGGACGATCGCCTCCTCGAACTGGTCCTCGACCCTCTGGACGGGGTCGAGAGAGTTCATCGCGCCCTGGAAGACGAGCGAGATGTGACGCCAGCGGACGTAGCGCATCCCGGTCTCGGTCCGCCGATCGAGCCGGATCGGATCGGCCTCGGCCTCGACGTTCAAGGTCATCTCCCCCGACTGCTCCAGGCCGCCGGGGAGCAGCTTCATCAGCGCCAGCGCCGTGGTGGTCTTGCCACAGCCCGACTCGCCCGCGAGCCCGAGCGCCTCGCCGGGCTCGATCACCAGATCGACGCCGTCGACGATCGGCTTACCTCCGGCATGCACATGGAGGTCCTTGACCTCGAGCAAGCGGCTCACGCGGGCACCTGCCCCTCGTCCAGCAGCCTCGGGTTGACGTACTCCTCGAAGAGGTAGCCGAGCACCGCAACGGAGAGCACCAGCAGGGTGATGCAGAGGCCGGGCGGGATCACGTACCACCACGCCTCGGCGCTCGGCGCGCCGGACGCGAACGCGTTCTCGAGCATCGTGCCCCACGAGATGTGCGTGGGGTCGCCGAGGCCAAGGAAGGACAGCGCGGCCTCGGACAGGATCGCGACGGCGACGATCAGCACCGTGTTAGCGAAGATCAGCGGCAGCGCGTTGGGGAAGATATGGGTGCGGATGATGTACCAGTGGCTGGCGCCGAGGGCGCGGGCGCGCTCGACGAATGCCCGCTCCCGCAGGGTCAGGACCTGCGAGCGCACGATGCGTCCGGTCCCAGCCCACGAGGTGATCCCGATCACCAGAATCAGGACGCCCAGCGAGGGGTTGAGGATCCGGGAGAGGACGACCATCAGGGGCAGGGTGGGGATGACGAGGAACCAATTGTCGAGGGCGTCGAGGATGCGGTCGGTCCATCCCCCGAAGTAGCCGCTGAACAGGCCGACCGCGGCGCCGATCACGGACGAGATGACGGCCGCGGCAAACCCGACCACGATCGAGATCCGCGCCCCGACCAGCAGCTGGGAGAGGACGTCCGCGCCGCTCTCGGTCGTGCCCAGAAGATGCGAGCTGCTCGGCGGTTGCAGCACCTCGAGGCTCGAGGCCTCGGGGTTGTAGGGGGCGATCGCGCTGCCGAAGATCGCCATGAAGATGAACAGCCCGAGCACACCGAGCGAGATCCGTCCCCGCCAGGTCCCGAACAGCAGCTCGCGAGTTCGTGCCCCCGTCATCGCGTCTGCACCCGCGGGTCGAGAGCGAAGTAGAGGCAGTCGGCGACGAGGTTGGCGAAGATCACCCCGACCGAGAAGACGAGGAAAGTCCCCTCCAGCATCGGGAAGTCCTTGTCATTGATCGCGTTGAAGGAGAGCTCGCCCAACCCGGGCCACGAGAAGATCGTCTCGATCGTGATCGCGCCCCCGGCGACGGCCCCGAACTGGATCGCGGCGATCGTCACCAGCGGCAGCAGCGCGTTCGGGACCGCGTGCTTGTTCACCACGCGGCGCCACGGCAGGCCGGTCGCGCGTTTGACGGTGATGAAGTCCTCAGTGAGCACGTCAACCATCGACGAGCGCATGATCAGGAAGTACTGGCCCAGGATCAGCAGGGTCATCGCGATCGCCGGCAGGACCAGATGATCGGCGACGTTGAGCGCCTGCGAGAACCAGTTCGAGAACTCCACCCCGGGAGTCATCTGCTGGCCTGCGGGGAAGATCGGGATCGCCACCGCGAAGACGAGGATGAGGATGATCCCCAACCAGTACTCGGGCGCAGCGTAGGTGAAGAGGCTGAAGCCGAGGAAGCCGTCGTCCGTCTTCGTGCCGCGCCTAGTCGCGGCCGCCACCCCCATCCAGGCGCCGAGCACGGTCGCGAACAGCGTTCCGGTGCCCACGAGCAGGAGGGTCCACGGGATCGCGGCCTTGATCTCGTCCCAGACCGGCTCCCGGGTCGTCTGGCTGATGCCGAGGTCGAGCGTCAGGGTGTCGCCGACATAGTCGGCGAACTGGCCGAGGACCGGCTTGTCGAGGCCGTAGTCGGCTTTCAGCTTTTCAATCTCCTCGGGGGTCGACTGCGGGAGCCGGGCGAGCTGGGTCGTCGGGTCGCCCAGCCCCCGGAAGAGAAAGAAGTTGAACACGAGCACGAACGCCAGCGTCAGCAGCGCCGCAGCGAGCTTGCCGGCGAGCCAGCGAGCGTTCATGCGCCGTCCCCCCTGGTCAAGCCTCGAGCTCCAACGGCTCGGTGTCGCGCCGCCCCCGCGCGCGGCCGAACACGAAGCCCGCCACCGCGACGATCAGGGCGCCGATCGCCGCTACGCCGCCGGGCACGCCGCTGACCGTCTCGCCACCCCCGCCGCCCTCCCCGGGCTGCAGGGTCAGCAGCGGCTCGTAGGAGACCTGCTGGCAGAGGATCTCGCCGGTGTCCGCCGGGCACAGGCGCTGGACGTTGCTCAGGGCGTCGGAGTTGTAGGCCTCCAGATACGGGTCATAAGAGAGCACGAGGTAGGGCAGGTCCTCCTGTAGGACCGCGATCATCTCCCGCACCACCGCCTGGCGCTCCTCGGCGTTCTCGTCGCCGACGAGGGTGAGCTGCTTGTCGAACAGCCGGTCGTACTCCGGGTTCGAGTAGAACGAGTCCGACGAGGCCCCGATCTGATTCGTCGTCAAGAGGTCGAGAAGCGCGCTCGGATCGTACGGATCGCCGCCCCAACCCCAGATGAAAGTGTCGAACTCCGGCGCCGGCTTGCCATCGACCTTGCGGACCGTGAGTTCGGTGAGCTTGTCGGTGCTCACCACCTGGACGTTCATCTCGATCCCGATCGCCTCGGTCTGCTCGGCGATGAGCTTTGCGTACTGGATCTCCGCGGGCGCCTCCGAACGCACATACAGATTGAACGAGGCCTCCTCCCCGTCCTTCTCGCGGATCCCGTCGTCGTTGCGGACCCAGCCGGCGTCGTCGAGCATTTGATTAGCCAGCTCAGGGTCGTACGGGTAGTCCTGCTCGGGGACGTCGTAGAAGTCCTTGTAGAACGACGGGAGCAGACCGTGCGCGACGAACGACGTCCCCTGGTTGGCGATCTGGTTGTTGCGGTCGCGGTCGATCGAGTACGCGATCGCCTGGCGGATGGTCTTGTCCTGGATCGCCGGGTTGTACTCGGCCTCCGGACAGTTCTCCTTCGAGCAGAGGTTGAACGCCAGCTCGGTGAACGAGTAGGTGGGGGCGTTCACCGTCTCGATCCCCTCCTGTTTGTTCAGGCGGTTGAACGTCGCCGGCTGGACCTCGGGGATGAAATCGATCTCCCCGAGGGTCAGCGCGCGCTCCGCCGCGTCCGCGCTTCCGTAGCGGATGAACTGGAGCTCGTCGAACGACGGCGCTTCACCCCGCCACTCCGGGTTCGGCTCCATGCGCAGGATCTTCCCCCGATCGAACTCGGTGACGATGTAGGGACCGCTGCCGACGAGCGGCACCTTGGGCTGGTAGGAGGTCGTGAGCTCCTTCACCGGCACCTTGTCCCAGATGTGCTTGGGCAGGACGTATACGAACAGGTCGCCGATCAGACGGGCATTGGGCTTCTTCGTCTCAAGAATCACCGTGTGCTCATCAGGCGTCTTGATCGCAGTGACGCCGTCGGTATAGCCGCTGAACAGCAGCCCCTCCGAGCCCAGGGTCTCGAGCGACCACTTCACGTCGGCGGACGTGATCGGCTCACCGTCCGACCACGTGGCGTCCTTGATCAGGTGGAAGGTGACGGTCCTGCCGTCCTCGGAGACGTCCCAGCTCTCCGCGATCGCCGGCGCCGGCTTCAGGTCCTCCGGGTCGAAGCCGAGGACCAGCTCCCAGTTGATCGCCCAGACCAGGAACTCCTCCTCGTTCACGCCGACGAACGGGTTCAGCGTCTTCGGGTCCTGCGACCAGCCGATCCGCAGGACGTCGTTGCCGCTGTCCTGCGCGGTCGCCGGCCCCGAGACGGCGAGCACCACGGCGGCCGTCGCCGCCACCAGGCTGAGCCCGAACGAGATCCTTCGCAGCTTCATCACACGCCTCCGTTCACGATTGGTCCGTTCTCGGCTCGACCGCCGGCTCGAGCACCTCGAGCGTCTTCCCCGCGCCGTCGATGCGCGCCCGGACCCCGAGCGGCATCGTGGCCATGTGCTTCCCGTGCCCGACCGGCACGTTCGCGATCGCCGGGATGCCCAGCGGCGCGATCAGCTCGTCGAGCACCTCTTCGATCGAAAGCGTGGACTCCGAGCCCTCCGGCGGGACCCGCGAGTGCAGACTCACATCGGTGCCGAAGACGATGCCCGCGGCCCGCTCGAGCTTGCCGGAGCGCAGGAGGTGGTTGATCGCGGTGTCTACCAGGTACTCGTCCTCGTTCAGATCCTCGATCAGCAGGATGCAGTCCTCCGTCTGGATCTCGTATGGGGTCCCCATGCTGGCTGTCAGCAGCGTGATGCAGCCGCCGACGAGCGGGCCCTCGGCAATACCTTCGCCAACCGTGAGCATGTACGGGTTCTCGGGGTCCTCGAACACGCGCCCGAGCGGCTCGGGCCTGAAGGCGCGGTGAAACCAGTCCTCGGTCTCCTGCGTGAGCTCGTCCTTCCGCCGCGTGAAGCGGAGGAAATTCGGGCCGTAGAAGGTGACCCAGCCCGCGCGCGCGGCGAGCGCCAGGTGCAGGGCGGTGATGTCGGAGAAGCCGCAGACGATCCGCGGCTCCCCGACCGCGTCCCAGTCGATCCGGTCGTACAGGCGTGCGCAGCCGTAGCCCCCGCAGAGGGCGTGGACCATGTCGATCCCGGGCTCCGACAGCGCCCACTGGAGGTCGGCGGCCCGCTCCTCGTCGGTACCGGCCAGGTAGCCGTGGACCTTGCGGTGATTGGGGCCGAGGATGACCTGGTGCCCGCGTGCCTCGAAGTAGGCCACCGCCTGCTCGGTCTCCGAACGCGTCTGCGGCGGGCTCGCTGGGGCAACGACCGCGATGGTCGCCTTGTCGGGGAGCGCCGGCGGCCTCGTCCGCGTCGCAGTCATCACGCGACCACCGCCTCGACCCGCGAGACGCTCTCGATCGCCTCGGCGATCAGCTCCCGCGATCCCTGCAACGAGCCGAGCACGAGCTCGATGTGCAGCTCGGCGACCTGCTCGAGCCTCAGCGGCCCCGCCGGGTCGAACCAGAGCGCGACCCCCGTGCACTGGAGCAGGATCGCGTAGGTCGCGACCTGGGCGTCGGAGGAGCGCAGCGACCCATCGCGGATCCCGTCGCGGATCAGCTCGCTGAACATCGCCTGGTAGTCGTCGCGCTTGGCGATCAGCGCCCGCCGCGGGCCGTCCGTAAGCGCCCGGATCTCGCTGTCGGTGACGAAGGCGGCAAGCCGGTGGATGCCGTGGAAGACCACGTGCTCGCGCACCGCCGCGGCCAGCTTCAGCGCCGGGCGCGGATGGCCGGCCATCGCGCTGACCACCCGCTCGGTGAGCTGCTCCATGAAGTCGTCCTGGAGCGAGACCAGGATCGCCTCCTTGCTCGCGTACCAGTGGTAAATCGCCGCCGGCTGGACCCGCGCCTCGGCGGCGAGGGCGCGCATCGAGGTCGCGTGGTAGCCACGGCGGCCGAAGAGCTCGATCGCCGCGCTCAGGATCGCTTCCCGGGTCTCCGTCCCGCGTCGCGTCGGGATCGCCACCGCCTCAGCCAAGCTGCAACAGCTCCCTCGTCGCCTGCTGGTCGGCTACCTCGCGCCCGAGGTTGCGCGCCATCCCGACGGCCATCTCGACCAGCGCCGCGTTCGACGGCGCCAGCTCGCCCTTGGCGATGTAGGCCACGTCCTCGAGGCCTGTGCGGATCCCCGGCGCCCCCTTGAGCAGGGCCAGGCCGAGCATGCGCTGGTGGTGGCGGCCGATGCAGGTCACCGTCCAGAACGTCTCCGGCGGCAACGGCCGCAGCATCGCGTCGAGGGCCTCGGGCGAGGCGTCGATCCCACCGGGGACGCCGAAGACGAGGTTGATGCGCAGCGGCGGCTGGACGATCCCCTGCTCGAGCCAGCGCACGGCGCTGACGACGTGGCCGACGTCGAAGGTCTCGACCTCGAGCGCGATCCCCATCCCCTGAGCGCGCTCCGCGATCCCGCGGCCCGCCGGGGGCGGGGTGATGAAGGTCTCGTCGCCGAAGTTCATCGATCCGGATTCGACCCCGGAGATGTCGGGTTTCGCCTCCAACCCGGTCGTGCGCTCCTCGATCGTCATGTCGTTGGCGCCACCGGTGGAGACCATGGTCAGGACATCGCAGCCGGCCCGGATGCGGTCGATCGCGTCGACGAACAGCTCCGGCCGGCCGCTCGGGGTGCCGTCGTCCTCGCGCACGTGCAGGTGGGCGACGGTCGCCCCCGCCTCCGCGGCCCCGATCGTCGACGAGGCGATCTCCTCGGTCGTGTACGGGATGTTCGGGTTGTTCTCGCGGAAGACGTCCGCGCCCGTGATCGCGCAGGTGAGGACCACGGGGTCGCTGTTCCAGGCGCCGCCTGAGCTCATCTCGCCTCGCTTCCCGAGCGCACCAGGGACGCGCGCTCCTCGTCTGTGATCGGCCGCGACACGCGTCGATCCGGATCCCAGAGCACGAGCCCGAACTCGGCCTCGACGATCGCCTCGCCGCTGCGGTCGACGATGCGCTCGCTCGTCGTCATGCTCTTGTTGCCGAGGTCGCGGACCGCGCACTGCACGGTGACCGTCTCGAAGGCGGGGTCGATCTCCCCCTTGAACTCGACGGCGCAGCGCCCGACCACGTACTCGTCCCGCCTGATCCCGCAGGCGGCGAGGAACGCGTCGCGCCCCTCCTCCAGGTAGGTCAGGACGACCGTGTGGTTCACGTGGCCGAGCCCATCCAGGTCTCGCCAGCGCATCTGCACCGCGTGGCCGTCGTTCACGCCGGATCACCCACCTCGAGGCCGAGGGCGCGACGCAGCGGCTCCGAGTCGCGGACCAGCTCGAGCGCGTAGTCGCCGCGATCCGGGGAGTAGCCGCTCCCGACCAGCATGCGCGCGGCCGTGCCGATCCCGTCGGCGGCCAGCGCCGCCGCGGAGAAGCGGGTCGCCATCGAGAAGAACAGCACCGTGCCGCGGTCCGCCGTGAGCAGGATCGCGGTCGGTTCGCAGTCGGTCGCGTTGACGACGACCACCGTCAGGTCCGCGGGACCGACTCCGGCCGACCGCACCGCCTCGAGGGCGGCGAGCGGGTGCCGCAGATCGGCTGTGACGCCGACGTCGCAGAGGCCGAGGTCGGCCACGCGGCCCACCGCCTCGGCGTCGACGTCGATGGCGACGAGCGTCCCGACCTCCATCTCCGCTCGGGCGCTGGCGAGGGCGAGCTTGCCCGCGTGCCCGGCGCCCAGCACGCAGACGGTGCCCTGGGCGGGCAACAACTCCCGAACCTGCGACGCCGCGGCGCACACGTCGAAGAGCTCCAGGGCGATCGTCGGCGGCAGGTCCTCCGGCACGAGCGCGACCTGGGCGCGCTCGAACACGTACGCGGTCCCGGCGACCTCCACCTGCGGAGAGTCTGGGTCGAGTCCGGTGACGGCGTCCAGGCGCAGGGGCGTGAGCGTCAACGAGCCGAGCGTCGCCACCTGGGCGCCGACGGGCGGCGGGGAGGCGAAGCGCTCGCCCGCGTCGGCGACCGTCCCGAGCAGGATGCCGCCGGAATCGGTGGCCGGGTTGTGCATCTTGCCGCGCTCGCCGACGATCTCGGCGATGCGCGCCGCCATCCGCTCGGGGTCGGCGTCACAGCGGCGGCGCAGCTCGCGGTGCGAGGTCGAGTCCAGGCAGAGCCGCTCGACCGCGACCTCGAGCTCATGCGCGCGGACCGGCCCGGAGGCATCGAGGCGCTCGGCCGGCTGCGGCAGCGACCCGGGCGGGTCGATGACCCGCTCCACACCGAGCTGCTCTCGGATCTCCTCCCACCGAGCGTCCATGAACGGTCGTTCGGAAACCTATGCCCGCCGCTGCCGCGGCGTCAATACTCACAACGGTGCCAAAGGCCGGCTCCGCGTACGCCGGTCCGGCCAAAAGACCGAACGTTCGTTCCAGAGGCACCACCCCGTCCTCGCCCCCGAAACGAGCTCCACCACCTCCGTGGGCCGAATCGAACACCCATGTGGTGTTCGATTCGGCCCAGGGGTGGGGGCGCTCCGGTTTCGGGCCGCAGCGGGTGGCGTCGGCCAGCGGGTTAGGCTCGCGGCCGTGAGCCTCTCGATGCCGGTCGTCTGGACGGACCGCCACCGCCTCCATGAGCCCGGAGCCGAGATCTGGGTGGGCGTGCGGACCCCGGGGACCGAGTTGCCCGCGCGCGCGGAGCGGATCCGCAGCGCGCTCGCGGCGGCCGGTGCCGACTTCGTCGAGGCCGTGGCGCACGACGACGAGGCCCTGCTGCGCGTCCACGATCCTGAGCTGCTCGACTATCTCGCCGGCGCCTGGGAGCTCTGGGAGGCAGCGGGGATGCTCGACGACCCGGGGCAGAACCGGGTCGTGCCCTACCTCTTCCCGGTCCCCGGGCTGATGAGCGGGCTCGCGCCCGCGTCGCCGGCCGCGGCCACGGCGCGCGCCGGGCAGTTCGCGTTCGACACGATGACCCTGATCGGCCCCGGCACCTGGGAGGCCGCGCGCGCGGCGGCCGACGCGGCGCTCACCGCGGCCGACCTGGCGCTCGCCGGCGCGCCGGCGGCCTACGCCTGCTGCCGCCCGCCGGGCCACCACGTGACGCGCAGCGCCTTCGGCGGCTCCTGCTACCTCAACAACGCGGCCATCGCCACCGCCCATCTGCGGGCGCGGCTCGACGCGCCGGTCGCGGTCGTCGACATCGACGCGCACCACGGCAACGGCGCTCAGGCGATCTTCTACGAGGACGGGGAGGTGCTCACGGGCTCGGTCCACGTCGACCCGGGCGCGGGCTGGTTTCCGCACTTCCTCGGCTTCCCCGCCGAGGGCGGCGCCGGCGCCGGCGCGGGTGCGAATCGCAACCTGCCACTGGCGCCGGGGTCCGGCGACGACCCGTGGCTCGAGGCGGTCGCCGAGCTCGCCGACTGGGTGGCACGGGAGGGCGCCCGGGCGCTGGTCGTCGCGCTGGGCGTCGACGCCGCCGCCGGCGATCCGGAGAGCCCCCTGGCGGTGACCGTCGAGGGCTACCGGGTGGCGGGCAGAGCCCTCGGAGCCCTCGGGTTGCCGACGGTCATCGTCCAGGAGGGCGGCTACGACCTGGAGTCCATCGGCCCGCTGGTCGCCGCCACCCTGGCGGGATTCGAGAGCGGGTCAGCGGACGGCTCAGCCGCCAACTGAGGCCGACCGGAACGGCGGGCGGGCGGCTCAGCCCTTGAGCAGGTGCTTCGGGCCGCCCTTGGGCTTGCCGGCGACGCGGATCGAGCCGCGCATGAACGGGTGGATGCGGCAGAAGTAGGTGTAGGTCTTCCCCGGCTGGGTCAGCGGCGGGGTCGTGTAGACGTTCGAGCCCGTCGTCACCTCGCTGCTGGTCCCGCTGCCGTAGCCGAGCTGGCCGGAGTCGAACTTGATCTTGCCGCGGGCGAGCGGATAGCCGATGCCCGGGCCCAGGTTGCACGGCGCCGAGCACGAGGTCACCGTGTGCCAGGCCTGGTCGTTGTCGCTCATCTCGGGCAGCGCATCGAAGCTGGTGAAGGTCACGCTCGACCCGGGCTTGACGACCGGCGGGCGCATCTCACCGACCGGGAAGTTCTTGAACGCAGAGAAGCCACCGGGCGCGTAGCCGAAGCCATTGATCTCGACCCCGCTCGCGGGCACCCGCTTGCCCTTGCTCTTGATCTTCCGCGGATCGGTGATCTTCAGGTCCTTGCCGGCCTTCTTGTCGATGTTCTCGGGCAGGCGACCGTGGGTGAGGATTCCGCCTTCGTCGTACATCGCCTTCACCGCCGCGGCGTCGTCGAACGGGTCCTTCGCGGCCGGGTCGTCGTACTTGGTGACGGCGAGCGGCAGGATGCCCATCGACTCGTACCAGGAAGCCCTGCTGACGTCGTAGGTGACGTTGATCGAGACCGTGTCGCCGCCCTTGAGGCTGATCCGCCAGTCGCGCGGCGTCGCCTCCATGCTGACGTCCCAGCTCGTCGCGCCGGCGGGCTCGTAGTAGTGCGCATCGGATGTGAACAGCGGCTTGACCTCGTCCGGGCTGTCGCCGTCGACGTTCCCCGGGTCGGGCCCGTCACGGGCGACCGTGAGATCCACCTTGTCGCCTCCCGGGTGCAGGTGGCCGGCCCCGAAGACGAGGTCCATCCCGCCCGAGGGGACCGTCCACTGGTGCAGGGGGCTGATGTTCTGGCGCTCCTCGTAGCCCGGGACGTTCGGGTCGGTCGGCACCTCGTCGGGGAAGACGTACTTGCCGTCGCCGTTGAGGTCGAAGCCGCGCTCGGCGTCGAAGACCGGATAGATGTGGGGCAGCCCGGCGACGTCCATCCACTGGACGCGGGTCGTGTGGATGTCGGTCCGCGGCGGGTCCGTCTCGGGGACCCAGTCGATCTCCCAGGTGATCTCGACCGAGCGGCCGCTCTCGGAGCCGAGCTCGTGGATCATGTAGTTCAGGCCCCACTTGGCGTCGGCGCCGACCTTGAGGCCGTAGCCCTGCGGCATCGTCGCGATCGTCTTCTCCTCACCGGAGGCAAACGTCGGACCGCCGTTGGGCGAGAGCCAGACGACGTGATGCAGGTGCAGGTCCCAGACCGCCGGCGTCGTGGTCGAGCCGTCCTCGTGGACCTCGACCATGCTCGGCTTGAAGCGGGTGACGTAGCCGGACGCGCTCGAGCCCGCGTTGAAGATGCTCGCGTCGCCCGGTCCGCTGACCTTCTGGGCGTTGGGGCAGGTCTTGGTCTGGCCGAAGAGGTTGGTGTTCTGGCCTGCGTAGATGGGGATCGGGTCCGTGTGGCACGTGTACGTGGTCATGTCCGGATAGGTCGCCGGCTGCAGCACCGGATCGTCGGCGAATGCCGGCGTGGCGCCGGCCAGCAGCGTTACCGCTGCGGCCCCCAGAGCGAATGAAAGGAAACGGCCGCGTTCCCTGCGTGCACGATCCACGCGCCTATTGTGACTGATTCGTCTTCCGTAACGCATTGCGGTCCCCTAACACCCGCAAACCCTCAAGGTTTCTCGGTCCGCCCCCGGCCCGCGACATATAGTCGGGGCGTGATCACGGCGGGTGATCGGAGGACGAGGCGGGCGGTCGTCGTGGCGATGCTCGCACTCGCCGCGGCCGCGACCCCGGCCCCGGCGAAGGTCGTCACGCCCCACTTCCCGGAGCGAATCGACAACGGCTGCATGGCGATCAAGGCCTTCGGAACGGGCGGGCGCTTTCTGACCTACGACCGCGGGACCTACCGGGCCACCGCCGAGCGGCTCCGCGACGCCGAGCGGTTCTGGTTCAAGCCGACCACGCTCGACTTCGGCTACATGCTCTTCGACCGCGAGGGACGGTTGATGGCGCGGGACGGCAAGGCGGTGGGCGCCACGACCACGCCTGGGCTGGCGGCGGAGTGGCTCGTGTTCAAGCCGCTGCCGAGCGCACGCTTCCTGCTCGGCCAGGGTCATCGCGTGCTCGCCGCCCACAGGGACGGAACGCTCAGGCTCCGGAAGGCCGGCGGCGGCGTGCGCCTCGTCTCGACGCACGGCTGCACGCCCTACCCCGAGGCGGGCCCGGGCGCTACGGGGCGCCCCTTCAGCGGGACGAACCCGGACGGCACCGTGTTCGGCTTCGCGGACACCCACCTCCACATCACGGCGAACCTCCGGGCCGGAGGGCGCATCATCCACGGCGAGCCCTTCGACCGGTTCGGGATCACGGAGGCGCTCGGCCACGACTCCGACGACCACGGGGCCGATGGCAGCGAGGACGTCACCGGCAACCTGCTGCGCACGGGGCTGCCCTTCGGCACCCACGACACGCACGGCTGGCCGACGTTCGCCGGCTGGCCGACCAACGACACGAACACCCACCAGCAGGTCTACTACCCGTGGCTACAGCGGGCCTACGACGCCGGCCTGCGGCTGGTCGTCGCGCAGACGGTCGAGGACGAGCCGATCTGCCGGATCGAGCCGATGCGCTCGCACTCCTGCAACGAGATGCACACGATCAAGCTCGAGGTCCGCGAGCTCCAGGGCCTGCAGGACTACGTGGACGCGCAGAGCGGCGGGCCGGGCCACGGCTGGTTCCGTCTCGTCTACAACGCCGACCAGGCCCGGCGGGTGATCCAGCAGGGCAAGCTCGCGGTGGTGATCGGGGTCGAGTCGTCGGACCCGTTCAACTGCTCGGAGAACGCCGGGTGCGGACGCGGCGACGTCGATCGGGGTCTCGCCAAGCTCCGCCGCCTCGGCGTCCGCAGCCTGTTCATCGCCCACTGGGTCGACAACGCGTTCGCCGGCGCGGCGCTCGAGGGCGGGACCAAGGGCGTCTTCATCAACATCTTCAACCAGGTCGAGACGGGCCACTACTTCCGCACCGGGTCCTGCCCGGACCCGAGCCAGGGCGAGGAGGTCGACACGATCGGCCCGGTCGAGACTCAGATCCTCGGCCAGTTCTTTCCGGCCGCCGCCGGGATCCCGCCCATGCCGGAGTACCCGGAGGGCAAGCAGTGCAACTCGAAGGGGCTGACCAAGCTCGGTGCCTACCTCGTCAGGCGGATGGTCGACGCCGGGATGCTGATCGAGGTCGACCACATGAGCGAGCTCGCGCGGGACCGGGTCCTGAAGATCACCGCCCACCACCGCTACCCGGTGATCTCGGGCCACACCGGGACCGGCGGGAGCTGGACGCCGAAGGAGCTGCGCACGCTCTACCGCAACGGCGGCCTTGCCTCGGCGACCCCGGACGCGGCGCCCGAGCTGGCCCAGAAGTTGCTCTCGTTCCGCGCCTACCGCGGGCCGAAGCACTACTTCGGGGTTGGGCTCGGCACCGACACGGGCGGCTTCTCCTCATTGCCCGGCCCGCCGGGCGACGGGGCCGAGAACCCGCTCACCTATCCGTTCAAGTCCTACGACGGCCGGATGACCTTCACGCGCCAGCACACCGGCGAGCGCTACTTCCTTTCCAGCACAGTGGGATCCGAAGCTTGGAATTCACGTGACTTGAAGTCGCGGC
>JADMIO012752856.1_pt1 | contig 40350 bp, 37 predicted proteins | sample 8958161 | NCBI WGS metagenome assembly JADMIO01 (sample SAMN16585339, study PRJNA669376) | soil metagenome | isolation source: Crop rotation soil | place: USA: Cullars Rotation, Alabama | collected 2011
CGCGACTTCAAGTCACGTGAATTCCAAGCTTCGGATCCCACTGTGCTGGAAAGGCGGGCCAGTCCGGCGGCTCGTGGGCGGCAGTCCACGTCGTCGAGCTCGAGCCCGGTACCGACGCCGACGTCGTCCTCCGCCAGGTCGACTTCCACGCCTCGCGCCTGCCGAACGCCAGCTACTTCGTCGTGATCCGTGGCGTTGCCGGGTCCTGACGCGGGCCCGATCGCGGCGTCAGACCCGATCGCGGCCGAAGACCCGGCCGTGGCGTCACACCCGGGCGCGGCGGCGACTCGATGGGACATGACCCCTCGAATCGCCCGCGCCTTCTCGCTCACCGTCGTGCTGCTCGCCGGCGCCTGCCAGCCCGGCCCCGGACCCACCGCGACGCCGGTCGCGCTGCCGACGGGCGGCGAGACCAGCCTGCCGTCGGTGCAGCCGGTGGCGACGCCGACGGCGACGCCGGTGCCCATCTCCGAGCTGCTCCGCCTCACCCTCGAGGCGAGGGGACCAGTCATCCGGCACGAGGACGGTCCCGCCGGCTCCGTCTACGCGCTGCCGGCGGGCGCGGCGCGTGCCCGGGACGGCTCGTACGTGCTCGTCGTCGTCTGGTTCCCGGCGGACAACGGCCCGTCCGTGCGGACCCTCGCGCGGTCGGAGGACGGCAGGACGTGGAGGATCGACGACACGCCCATCCTCACCGATCTCGGCGTGGGCGGCTCCGATCCCGGCCCGATCCCGGCCGCCCTGCTCGACGCCGGCGACGACGGCTGGCAGATGTACGGCTGGGCCGACGACCCGCTCCGATCGCCGCACTTCGATACCTGGCGGGCCAGCGCACGCCGCGTCGCCGGTCCGTGGACGCTCGACGGGCCGCACGTCATCGAGACCGGCCGTCCCGGGACCTGGGATAGCCAGACCGCCGGCGTGCGGTCGGTCCTGCGCACCGAGACCGGATTCGCGGCCTGGTACGAGGGCTCCCCGCCCGGCTCGACCGTCCGCGGCGACATCGGCTACGCCAGCAGCGCCGACGGGCTCGCCTGGGAGAAGTACGACGACCCCTCGACGACGACCGCCGCGCTGGCCCAGAGCGACCCGGTGCTGCACACGGGGATCTGCGGGCACGACACGTCGGTCGCCCTCTTCCAGCCTCACGTCGAGCGCGACGGAGAACGGTTCGACATGGTCTTCGGCGCCTTCGGCCGGTCGCGCGAGGAGATGGACCTGTTCGGCGCGGTCAGCACGGACGGCATCGCCTGGGCCTGCGGGACGCCGGCGGCGCTGCTCAAGACGAGCGACATCCCCGACAGCGAGGGTATCCACACGTTCGCGTCGTTCCCGCTGGACGACGGCCGAATCGGGCTGCTGGTCGAATCGCTGGGCCCGGGGCACAGCGACATCTGGCTGGCCACCGTCGAGTCGATCGACTGAACCGATCGCCTGCGCCGGTGGGCAGCGTCGCTCCCGCCCGGCGCCGCCGGCCCGTACCCTTGGGCGGATGGCAGGCATCGGCGGGATCGGCGGTCGCGCGCTCGCGAGCAGGCTGGGACGAGTCGGCGTCTGGAGCTTCGCCCTCCAGCGCCTGACGGCCGCCGACGCCGGCGCCGCGATGCGTGCGTACGAGGGCGACGGCTACCCGACGGTCTGGATGCCGGAGAGCGTCGGCTCCAAGGAGGTCTTCGCCCACGCGGCGCTGCTCCTCGCCGGCAGCGAGCGGGCGATCGTCGCGCCGGGCATCGCCAGCATCTACGCGCGGGACCCGATGGCCATGGCCGGCGGCGCGAAGGCTCTCGCCGAGGCCTATTCGGGCCGTTTCGTGCTCGGGATGGGTGTCAGCCACGCGCCCTCCGTCGAGAGCCGCGGCCACGAGTACGGCAAGCCGGTCGCGGCGATGACGGCATATCTGGACGCCATGGACGCGGCCTCGTACGCCGGGCCCGAGCTCGCGGAACCGGTCCCGCTCGTGCTGGCGGCGCTGGGGCCGAAGATGCTCGAGCTCGCCGCGGCCCGCGCCGACGGTGCGCATCCCTACTTCGTCCCGATCGAGCACACCCCCTTCGCCCGCAAGGCGCTCGGTCCCGAGAGCTGCCTGGCCGTCGAGCAGACGGCCGTCCTCTCCACTGATTCGGAGACCGCCCGCCGCATCGCGCGCGGCTTCGCCCGCCACTACCTCGCCCTGCCGAACTACGCCAACAACCTGCGCCGCCTCGGCTGGTCCGACGACGACATCGCCAACGACGGCAGCGATCGGCTGATCGATGCGGTCGTGGCCTGGGGCGACGTCGATGCCATCGTCGGCCGGGTCAAGGCCCATCTCGACGCCGGCGCCGACCACGTCTGCGTGCAGCTTCGCGCCGACTCGTCGGCAGACCCGTCGATCGCCGGCTACCGCGAGCTCGCGGCGGGACTCCTGTCGCTCTGAGGCGCGAGCTGAACAGAGTGCGCGTTCGGTTCGGAGCGCTCCTCGCGCTGGCGCTGGCCGTGTCGGCCGCGGCCGCCGGCTGCCAGCCGGGCGACGCGCAGATGCACGCCCGAAACGACACGGCGACCGACCTGATCGTGCGCCTGGTCGTGACGCCGCCCGAGGAGTCCGCGGCGGAGCAGCGTTTCTTCGACTACGTCGTACCCCCGAACTCGACGCGGACCTTGCCGGCCCCCAACCGGGCGCCCGGCCAGGCCGTCCTCTACGACGCAGACTGCCTGTTCCTCTCGGTCGCCTTCTTCACCGACCAGCAGGGCGCGTCGTTCGCGGCCGGCGGCCAGCTGTTCCGGAGGGCCGACCTCAGCTCTGGGTTCACGAAGGACCGGCTCTCCGGGCAGTTCCCGGACGCCGATCGCGATGCCCGCTGCGCCGGCGTCCCGTTCGACCCGTCCGACTTCTAGCGCTCCGGCCGGAGCCGGAACGGCGCGTATGATGCCCGCGTGACCACGGAATCCAAGGCGATCCGACCCTGGTCGGGGGATCGGGCCCCGGCCGACTGGGGCCTCGGAGACGGCCAGGCCGTGCCCTGGGAGTACGCGCCGGCGCCCGAGTCGAAGGACGTCGTCAGCATCAAGCCGCGCTACGGCCTGTTCATCGACGGCCGCGAGGTCAATGCCTCCGACGGCGGCTGGTTCAAGAGCGTCAACCCCGCGACCGAGGAGGTCATCGCCGAGGTCGCGAAGGCGACCACCGCGGACGTCGACCGGGCGATCCGCGCCGCCCGCCGAGCTCAGAAGACCCGCTGGGGCAACCTGCCGGGCAAGGAGCGCGCGAAGTACCTGTTCCGGATCGCCCGGATCCTGCAGGAGCGCTCCCGCGAGTTCGCCGTCCTCGAGTCGATGGACTCGGGCAAGCCGATCAAGGAGTCGCGCGACGTCGACGTGCCGCTCGTCGCCAACCACTTCTGGTACTACGCCGGCTGGGCGGACAAGCTCGAGTACGCCTTCCCGGGTCGGGTCGCGAAGCCGCTCGGCGTCGCGGCGCAGGTCATCCCCTGGAACTTCCCGCTGCTCATGCTCGCCTGGAAGATCGCCCCGGCCCTCGCCGCCGGGAACACCGTGGTCCTCAAGCCCGCGTCGACGACGCCGCTCAGCGCGCTGTTGTTCGCGGAGGTCTGCCAGCAGGCGGACCTGCCGGCCGGCGTGGTCAACATCGTCCCCGGGCCGTCGGACATCGGGATGCATCTCGTCAGCAGCCCGGACGTCGACAAGGTCGCGTTCACCGGCTCGACCGGGGTCGGGAAGCTGATCCACAAGGCCACGGCCGGGACGAACAAGGCGCTGACCCTCGAGCTCGGCGGCAAGGCCGCCAACATCGTCTTCGAGGACGCGGCGCTCGACCAGGCGGTCGAGGGCATCGTCAACGGCATCTACTTCAACCAGGGCGAGGTCTGCTGCGCTGGCTCGCGCCTCCTCGTCCAGGAGTCGATCCAGGGCGCGCTGATCGAGAAGCTCAAGGACCGCCTGTCGACGATCCGGGTCGGCGACCCGCTCGACAAGAACACCGACGTCGGGGCCATCAACTCGAAGGCCCAGCTCGAGAAGATCACCGAGCTCGTCGAGGCCGGCGTGGCCGAGGGAGCCGACATGTACCAGCCCGCCTGCGACCTGCCCGACCGGGGCTACTTCTTCCGTCCGACCCTGTTCACCAACGTCGCCCAGAGCCACCGGATCGCGAAGGAGGAGATCTTTGGGCCCGTCCTCTCGGTGCTGACGTTCCGAACGCCGGACGAGGCGGTCGAGAAGGCGAACAACACGCCCTACGGCCTGTCGGCGGGCGTCTGGACCGAGAAGGGCAGCCGGATCCTGTGGATGGTCCGGAAGCTGAAGGCCGGCGTCGTCTGGGCCAACACGTTCAACCGCTTCGACCCGACGTCGCCGTTCGGCGGCTACAAGGAATCGGGTTTCGGGCGCGAGGGCGGCATGCACGGGCTGCACGCCTACGTGAAGCTCGAGGATCGCTGAGGTGGCGGCAGGCTCGAACGGCCGGTCCTCGACCAACGGCCGCGCGTCCCGGGCGGTCGCCCGGCGATCGACGAAGGCCGCCGGGGTCGAGGCGCCGCGCGTCGAGGTCCGCAAGACCTACAAGCTCTACATCGGCGGCCAGTTCCCACGCTCCGAGTCCGGCCGCTCGTACGTCGTCGCCGCGGCCGACGGGACGCCGCTCGCGAACGCGGTCCGCTCGTCGCGGAAGGATCTCCGCGACGCCGTCCGCGCGGCACGTGGCGCCTTTCCCGGCTGGGGCGACCGGACCGCGATGAACCGCGGCCAGGTCCTGTACCGCGTCGCCGAGCTGATGGAGGGCCGCCGCGACCAGTTCGTCGGCGAGGTCGCCCAGGCGGAGGGTCTCCGCGACGAGAAAGCGCGCGAGATCGTCAACCGCTCCATCGACCGCTGGGTCTGGTACGCCGGCTGGGCCGACAAGATCGCCCAGGTGCTCGGCTCGTCGAATCCCGTGGCGTCCGACTTCTTCAACTTCACGATCCCGGAGCCGACGGGGGTGGTGGGCGTCGTCGCGCCCGAGCAGTCATCGCTCCTTGGCCTCGTGTCGCGGCTCGCACCGCCGCTGGTCGCGGGCAACAGCGTCGTCGTGCTCACCTCCGAGTCGCGGCCGCTGCCCGCAATCACCCTCACCGAGGTTCTCGCGACCTCCGACGTGCCCGCGGGCGTCGTCAACGTCCTCACGGGCCGGAAGCGCGAGCTCGTGCCGGTCCTCGCGGCCCACGTCGACGTCGACGCCCTCGACGTCTGGGGCGTGCCGGACGACCTCCGCGTCGATGTGGAGCTCGCCGCCGCCGACAGCGTGATGCGGATCGCCCGCCGGCCCGCGGGCGTGACCGACGCCCGCTTCGACTGGCTCGACGACCGCGCCTCGGAGCGCCCCGAGTGGATCGCCGCCTACCTCGAGATGAAGACCGTCTGGCACCCGATCGGGGTCTGATCTCGCCGGTATTCTCTTCATTCACAATTGACTGAAACTTCAGAAGGTTCTATCGTCACGTGACATGACGCCCGGCGAGAGCCAGTTCGTTGAGGAGATGGGCCAGTTCCTGGCGAGCCTCGGCATGACGCCGATGGCGGGCCGGATGTGGGGCTGGCTGCTCATCTGCGAGCCGGCCGACCAGACCGCCGCCGAGATCGCCGAGGCGCTCCACGCCAGTCGCGGCGCCATCAGCGGTACGGCCAGACTGCTCGCGACGAGCGGGCTGATCCGGCGGGCGACGCGACGCGGTGACCGGCGCGAGTACTTCAGCGCCCCACCCGAGGCGCTCGACTCGCTCCTCGGCAACGCCGCGGGGATCTATCGGCAGATGCGCACGATCGCCGAACGCGGCCTCGGGGCGATCGCCGACCGGCCGGTGGAGTCCCGGGCAAGGCTCCAGGAGTTCCACGACGTCATGGCGTTCGTCGAAGGCGAGGTACCCCGCGTCATCGGGCGCTTCCTCGAGGAACGCAAGACCGCGAGCGCGACCCGTCCACGCCCGCGCAAGAGCAAAGCGGGGAAGAAGGGAAGCGCATGAACGCGGTCATCCAGACCGACAAGCTCACCAAGGCCTACGGCGAGCATCGAGGCATCATCGACCTCGACCTCCAGGTCAACGAGGGCGAGGCCTTCGGATTCCTCGGCCCGAACGGCGCCGGCAAGACGACGACGATTCGGACCCTCCTCGACCACATCCGCCCGACCAGCGGCCGGGCGACGGTGTTCGGCATCGAGACCACGGCTGATCCGGTGGCGATCCACAAGCGGCTCGGCTACCTGCCGGGCGAGTTCGCCCTCTACGACAAGCTCACCGGCGGCCAGACGCTGGAGTATTTCGCCAACCTGCGCGGCGGGATCGACCGGGCCTACCAGAAGCAGCTGGTCCAGCGGCTCGACGTCGACCCGAGCAGGCGCTTCCGCGAGTACTCCAAGGGCAACAAGCAGAAGATCGGGCTGATCATCGCCCTCCAGCACCGCCCGGACCTGCTGCTCCTCGACGAGCCGACCTCCGGCCTCGATCCCCTGATCCAGCAGGAGTTCTACGCGGTCATCCGCGAGGCCAAGGCCGAGGGCCGGACCGTCTTCCTGTCCTCGCACATCCTGTCCGAGGTCGAGAAGACCTGCGATCGCGTCGCGATCATCCGCGACGGCCGGCTCGCCCGAGTCGACCGGACCGAGGCGCTGCGCGATCTCGCGCACCACACGGTCGAGCTCATCTTCACCGGCCCGGTGCCGGCCGCCGAGTTCGAGGCCATCGAGGGCGTCAGCGACGTCCGGGCCGAGGACCACGTGCTGCGCATGCGGGTCTCCGGCAACATCGCCCCGGTCGTTCGAGCCGCCGCGAAGTACGAGCTCGCCGACTTCGTCAGCCGCGAGCCCTCGCTCGAGGAGACGTTCCTGGCCGAGTACAAGGCCGCGACGCCCGCGGCGGCCGAGGTGGCCGCCCGATGACCGCCTCGACCCGAGCCCTCTCCCAGCCTCCGTCGCTGTTCCGGCGCCTGTACGGATTCGGCAGCATCTTCGCCAAGGCCGTTCGCGACTCCCGTCGCGCGACGATCGTTGCGGCGGGCCTCCTCGCCCTCGTCTTCCTCGGGGTCACGAAGGCGATCGTGACCGAGTTCCACACCCCCGAGTCGCGCCTCGAGATGGAGGCCCTCATCCGCGCCGTCCCGCCGATCCTCGCCGGCATGGCCGGCAAGATCGTCGACAACGTCGGCACGATGGGCGGCTACCTCCAGTACAAGTACGGGACGTTCTTCCCGCTGGTGCTGACGCTCTGGTCGATCCTCGCCCTGAGCGGCACGCTCGCTGCCGAGTCACAGCGCGGCAGCATGGAGTTCCTGGCCTCGACCGGGATCTCGAAGCGCCGGATCGCGCTCCAGAAGCTGGCCGGCCACCTCGTCCCGCTCGCGATCGTCCTGCTCATCACCTTCGCCTCGATCGCGATCGCCGGCAGGACCTATCCGGTGCTGCCGGGCGACGAGATCAGCCTGACCTCGGCGTTCGGCTACACGGCCTGGCTGGGGCTCATCGCCCTCGCCGGCGGCGCCCTTGCCTTCGCCCTCGGCCCGTTCGTCGGCCGGGGTGGCGCGGCCGGGATCGCCGGCTTCGTGACGTTCGCCGGCTACATCCTGAGCGGCTACCAGCAGGCCGTCCCGGCGCTGGCGCCGTTCGCCAATCTCACCTGGTGGGGCTGGACCTACAACCACACCGCGCTTTCGGGCCAATACGACTGGCCCTCCGTGATCCTCGTGGGCGGCGTCGTCATCGCCCTGCTCGTGATCGGCGTCGAGGCGTTCGTCCGGCGCGACATCGGCTCCACGAGCGCCATCCCGATGCCGCACATGCCCGGGGTCCTCGTGGGCCTGGGCGGTCCGATCGGGCGCGCCACCGGCGCCGGCCTCGGCTCGGCGATCTGGTGGGGCCTGGGCCTCGGCTTCTTCGGCCTGGTCATGGGCAGCTCGTCTCGCGGCTTCATCGACCAGCTGCAGGATTCGCCGCAGTTCATGCAGATGCTCCAGACCCTCTTCCCGAACGTGGACTACGCGTCGGCGGGGGGCTTCCTGCAACTGTTGTTCGTGGAGTTCGGCATCCTCCTGGCCGGCCTCGCGGCGGCGACGCTCGTCGCCGGCTGGGCGTCCGATGAGACCTCCGGGCGCCTGGAGATGGTGCTCGCGACGCCACTCTCACGCGCTCGGTGGGCGCTGTCCGGCGCCGCCGGCATGCTCGTCAACGTGGCGGTGCTCTCGGCGTTCATCGCGCTGGGCATCGCCCTCGGCGTCCGAAGCTCCGGCAGCGATCTCGCGACGCCCGTCGTGGGCTCGCTCATCCTCGGCGTCTACGCGGTCGCTCTCATCGGCATCGGCATGGCCGTCGGCGGGCTCCTGAGGACCGGCTGGGCAGCGCCGGCGGTCGTGATCTTCATCGTCGCCTCGTGGTTCGTGCAGCTGCTGGGGCCGATCCTCGGCCTGCCCGATGCCGTCCGCGACCTGGCGATCACGTCGCATTTCGGCCAGACGATGGTCGGGGTCTGGGACGCCCCCGGCGTGGCCGCCGCGTTGGCCATCGCCATTGCCGGCATCGTCATCGGGACCTGGGGCTTCACCCGCCGCGACCTTCGCGGCTGAACCGGCGATCGGCGGCGCCGCCGGCCTCGGCGGCGCCGCTCCTCCTCTAGCCTGAGGGCGATGCCGACCCTGGCCATCGTCCTGGTCCTCGTTGCCGCCGTCCTGCACGCCGGCTGGAACGTGCTCCTCAAGACGTCCGGCGACACGCTCTGGACCGCGGTCCGGCTGCAGGCCATCGGGACGGCGATCCTGCTGCCCGTCGGCGTCGCCGCCTGGCTCTGGAACGGCCGACCGCCGGTTCCGCCAGAGGCCTTCTGGCTCGCGATCGCCTCCGGGGTCGTGGAGGCGATCTACTTCGTCTGCCTGTCCGCGGCGTACGCGCGCGGGGCCCTGTCGCTGGTCTACCCGCTGGCGCGAGGGAGCGCGCCGCTCCTCGCCGTCGGCGTCGGCATCGCGTTGCTCGGGGAGCGGCCCGCGCCGCTCGCGCTCGTCGGCGTCGGCTTCCTCCTCGTCGGGATCCTTCTCGTCTCGCGACCGTGGCGGGCGCTGCAACGCGCGGGTGCCGGGGAGCGCGCCGCGATCGGGTTCGCGCTCGCGACCGGTGCGTCGATCGCGGCGTACTCCGCGATCGATCGCGTCGGCGTCCAGAAGGTGGAGCCGTGGCTCTATGGCTCGATCCTCGCCGTGGCCGCGACGACGTTTCTCGCGATTGCCGTGGTCGTCGGGCGGCGGGTGGGCTTCCTCGCACCGGCGCCCACGCCTGCTCCCGCGCCTGCCACGTCCGCGACTGGGACTGGCGCGGCACCGCGCTCGAACGTCGCCCGCGACGCACTGGCGGGCGTGCTCGCGCTCGCGGCCTACCTGCTGGTGCTGGTCGCCTACTCGCTCGCACCGCTGGCGACGGTGGCCCCGCTGCGCGAGTCGGGGATCGTGCTTGCGGCCGCGTGGGGCACGCTCCGGCTCGGCGAGGCGGCCGGGGGTCGGGAAGCCGGGGTGCGGATCGCCGCCGCCGGGCTCGTCGTCATCGGCGCGATCCTGCTCGCCGTCGCGAAGTAGCCCTCAGGCCGCGGGCTCGCTCCCGGGCCTGGCCTCCGGGGTGCGGCGGCCGTAGATCCGCCGCTCGCCCATCCTGCTGTTCACGAGGGCGATCCCGGCGATGACCATGCACGTGCCGACGACAACGTAGAAGTCGATCGTCTCGTCGAACATCAGCGCGCCGATGATGATTCCGACGATCGGCAGGAAGTAGGCGAGGATCGAGGTTCGCGTGGCGCCGATGCGGCCGAGGAGCCGGAAGTTGGCGAGGTAGGCGAACCCGGAGCCGAAGATCCCGAGCCAGGTCACGGCGATGAGCGCGTTCGGCGTCCAGGTGACCTCGAACGGCTTCTCGTTGATCAGGGCCAGGATCGAGATGATCACGAACGCGAAGCCGACCTGGAAGACAGCCGGGATCATCGGCCGGAGGCCGCGCATCTTGGCGCGGGCGAAGACCGCGCCGATGCCGTACGAGATCGTCGAGCCGACGAGGGCCAGCTCGCCGGAGATCTGGCTGCCGGTGCTCGCGGCGAGCCCCGGGTAGACGATCACGATGACCCCCGCATAGCCGACGAGCAGGCCGATCAGGCGGTTCAGGGTGATCGGCTCGTCGTGGAAGGTGAAGGCGGCGAGCAGGATCACGACGAGCGGGACCGCGCCGTTGATGATCGCCGCGATCGCCGAATCGACGGACCGCTCCGCGCTCGTGATCAACGTGAACGGGATGACGATGTTGATCACCGCCATGACCAGCAGGTTGAGGTAGACCCTCGGGTTGCGCGGCAACGGCTCGCGCGCCACCGCGACGACGATCGCGAGCAGCACGAAGCCGATGAGCAGCCGCGTCGCGATCAGGGTGAACGTGGGCAGCGTCTCGACGCCGAGCTTGATGAAGGCGTAGCTCGTGCCCCACATGAGGCCGAGGAGCAGGAGCAGGCCCCAGTCAGTCCGGGTCGGGCGGGCGATCATCGCCGGAGTGTAGCGCGAACTTGGCCTAGGGGATTGGGCCAAAACCTGTCAGGTTTGGGGCGATTCACGCTCCCGTGGCGGCCACTCCGCCGACCGGACGGCGGCCGACCACGCCGATGGGGCCCGACGGATTAGGTCGCGATTCCGACGACCCATCGGTCGGTCGACCGATGCCGGCTGACATTCGCAGGGCGACCTTGTGGGCACGGTTCGGTTCTGACCGGGAAAAGCACAGGAGGTATCGGTGCCCAAGTTCATGGACATGCACTCCGGGTTCTTCGGGGTGACCCAGGAGCAGCTCGCCGAGGCCCACGGTCGCGACCTCGCGATCGAGGCCGAGGAGGACGTGCATTACGAGCAGGCGTGGCTCGACCCGGAGGCAGGCAAGGTCTTCTGCCTGGTCACCGGACCGTCCCGCGAGGCCGTGATGCGCGTCCACGAGCGCGCCGGCCACCCGACCCCGGACGTCTTCGAAGTTCCCTACGAGGTGTGATGTGAAGCAGCGATTCGCCATTCTCGCGGTGGCCCTGGCCGCCATGTTCGTCTTCGCCGGTGTGGGCGTCGCCAGCGCCCAATCACAGGCCAGCCTCGCGGCGGTCCGCCAGGCGACGCTCAAGTACAAGGACATCAGCGCCGCATTCGCGGACAACTACATGCTCTTCTACCAGTGCACGGAGCAGCCCGGCGTCGGCACGATGGGCCAGCACCTCATCAACTTCGACTACGTTGGCGACGATTCGGTCGACGCGCTCCACCCCGAGGGCCTCGTGTACGAGCCCAAGCGCAACGGCGGCTGGAAGCTCGTCGCGGTGGAATACGTGACGTTCAGGAAGGGCGTCAGCGTTCTCGGCCAGACGATGAACACCGTTCCCGCGACGAACCGCTACGGGATCCCGTCCGAGTTCTACGCGAAGCACGCCTGGATCTGGCAGGGCAACCCCGACGGCGTCTTCGCCGACTGGAACCCGTCAGTGACGTGCCTCGGCACGGGCGACAACGGCGGCTGATCTCTCCTCGGCCCCGAACCCCGCCTAGGTCAGAAAGGCCGGTCCCGCGAGGGGCCGGCCTTCTGTTCATGTGCACACCGGCGAACGATGCCCTAGGGACCCTCAGCCCGGAGCCGCGACGCCCGCGTGGGCCTCCCGCTCGACAGGCCTGATGGTCGCCACCCAGGTCGCGATCTCGGCGCGGCGGGCGACGCCGAGCTTGGCGAGGATGTGCTCGATGTGGGCGCTGGCCGTCTTCGGCGAGACGAACAGCTCGCCGGCGATCTCGGCATTGGTCATGCCCTGGGCCACGAGGCGCGCGACCTCGAACTCGCGCATCGACAGCGGGTGCCAGGGCTCCTGATCACCGGCCCGGCTCCGGGCGGAGCGATCGAGCTCCTCGGCCCGCCGCAGGAGCGGCAGGCTGCCGAGCCGCCGAGCCGTCGACAGTACCGCGTCGAGATGCGGCACGGCCTCGGCGTGGCGGTGGCCTCGCACAAGGGCCGCGGCGAGATCGAGGCGGGCCCAGGTCGCCTCCCAGATCCGGCCGCGCCGGTCCCAGCCGTCGATCGCCGACTCGAGCGCGGCCCGAGCGGCAACGGTGGACCCCGAGGCGGTCCTGATGAGCCCGTCCGCGTGCTGGAGCGCGGGCCTGGCGAGGTCCGCCCAGCCCGCGAGCATCGGCGTGATCCGGTCGAGCCACTTCTGGGCAACCTCCGGGCGCCGGTCGAGCAACGCGGCCCGGACTCCCGTGACGACGAACGGCACCAGCAGCGCACGCTCCCCGGTCGGCTCGGCGAGCTCGATCGCCTCCCAGCAATGGTCGAGCCCGCGGACGTGGTCGCCGTCGACGAGTGCCGTCTCCGCCTGGCCCCACAGCGCCGGCAGGACGAGATCGACCTCGCCACTCGGGCGCGTGATCGCCAGCGAGGCATCGAGGAGCATCCGGGCCCGGTCGACGTCGCCGCGGCCCAGGGCGACGAAGGCGAGGACGGCGCGCGACCCGATGCTGCCTCGGCGGCTGCCGCGCTGGACGAGCTCCAGCTCCGCGACCTCGACGGCCTCGTCCCACATGCCCGAGGCCCAGGCGATGATCGCCGAGGTGGCCGCCATGACGTGCCGGCAGTACGACTGCTCGATCTCGTCGGCGTAGCGAATGCCCTCGCCGACGCCGATGCTGGAGGTCGGGTATTCCATGACCCGAGCGGCCACGTCCGCCGTGATTCGATAGTTCGTGACGCCGGTCGCCTCGAAGTGAGCGTCGCGGGCCTCGCGAGACAGCTCGAGCATGCGGTTGAGTCCGGTCGTGACGTCGCCACCGAGGACGTCCGCCCAGGCAAGCTCGTGCTCGATATCCAGCCGCGTCACCTCGCCCGGGGTCTTCTCGAACTGCGCCTCCTCCGCGAGCACGAGGGCCTCGGTGAGGCGCTGCCGCGCGGTGGCGATGTTCGCCGCGTCGAGCTCGAGCACCGCCTGCATCATCCGCAGGTCGACGTAGTTCATCGCCCGCTCGCGCGAGGCCGGCAGCGCGGCCAGCTCGGCATCGGCTTCGTCCAGGAGGCGCTTGCGCTCGCTCCGGGGCCGGACGTCGCGTCGGCAGACGGCGGTTAGCGAGATCAGCGCCTCGGCCGCCTTCAGCGGCAGCCCGGCCTCGAGGTACAGCCGCCGAGCCGTCGATGCCGCCTGCTCGATGGCAGGGACGTCATCGACGGCGAAGCCCGCATACGCATAGGCCATCCAGATGTCGGCGGCCTCGGCGGGCGGCAGGTCGTCGGGGATGTTGGCGATCGCGCGGCGGTACAGCTCGAACGACTCGAAGCGGCTCGTCACCGCGGCGGCGGCCTCGGCGCCCGCAAGTGCCGCGCGGAAGGCCTGGGTGCGCAACCCGGCGCGCTCGTAGTGCACGGCGCGGTGGACCTCGGTCGCCCCGATGAGCTCGGATCCGAACTCGGCGGCGCGGGCATGGAACCGCCGGAGATCGCCCGTCGGGACGCTTTCATACAGCGCGTCGCGGAGGAGCTGATGTCGGAAGTCGAAATAGCCCTCGTCGATGAACTGGAAGGGATAGAGGAATCCGGCGGCGACGAGCTCGTCCAGCGGACCGTCGAGCTCCACGGCCGACCGGCCGAGCACACTCGCGAGGACCCCCGGCGCGAAGCAGCGGCCCATCACCGCGCCCGCCCTGGCCGTCGCCTGCGCCTCCTGCGACAGTCGCCCGACCCGGGCGAGGATGGCGTCCTCGATGGTCGAGGGGACCGTGGCTTCGCGGATGCTGCGGCCATCCGCCGCGGCGTCGCCGATGACGGCCAGCAGCTCCTCGATGTGGAGCGGGATGCCGTTCGTCCGGTCGTAGACGGCCTCGGCAACATCCCGCGGCGCCGGCAGCCCCGTCCCGAGCAGCAGCGTCGTCACCTGGGCGGTCTCCTCGGCGGTCAGGCGATCGAGCAGGATCTCGTCCGCGACGCGCTGGGTCAGGAGGCGGGACCGCCACTCGCGATGGATCGAGCCGGTCGGCAGCTCCTCGGGGCGGTACGTCGCGACGACCAGGAGCGGCTTCGACCCCGCCTGCCGCGCGAGCTCGCCGATCACCTCGAGGGTCAGCTCGTCCGCCCAGTGAACGTCCTCGAACACCAGGAGCGTCGGCCGGTCGACGGCGTCGATGAACAGGTCGGCGAGCTCGTGGACCAGGATCCGGCGGGACGACAGCGAATCGCCGCCCTTGCCGCCCTGGGCTGCGAGGAGCCTCGAGGCGAGATCGCCGAACTCCTTCTTCCCCATCGACCGCGCCATGTCGCCGATCGACATCAGCGAGACGAGCTGGTCCTGGGGGTTGATGTCGCCCTTGGCGTAGCGGAACCCGGCCTGGACTGCCTGGCGGATGATGGTCCCGACGATCCGCGACTTGCCGATCCCGGCCTCACCGGCGATGAGCAGGCACTGGCCGTGCCCGGCCCCCGCCTCGCCTGTCTTGCGGGCCACGAGGGCGAGCACGTCGTCGCGGCCGACCACGACGGGGCTCAGGAGCGTGCGCATCGACCCCATGGCGGGAGTCTATGGCGCGTTTGCCGCGCGTCCATCGGTCGGATGACCGACGGCCGGCTCAGAGCTCGGTCGTCGTCGCGACGGCGACGTCGCGGACGAAGTGCGTATCGACTGCCCAGGCGCGTGCCAGGATGACCCGGAACGTCGCCTGGCATCGGCCGTGCGGCAGCTCGACGGTCGGCAGTGGACGAGCGTCCAGGCTCCCGTGGACGTCGAAGCCGACGGTGCCCTCGTAGGTGCCGGATGGCGCCAGCACGCCGGTCCAGCCGGTGATCTCCTCCTTCTCGCCCTGGCTCACGGTCGCTTCGACCTCGAACCGGAGCTCGGCGCGGATCTCCTGGACCGTTGTCGGCTCGGGCAGCGACAGCTCGACGCGGCCGGCGAACGGCTCGCCGCAGGCGAGCGGCATCGGCTGGAGCTTGATGGCCGCGGTCAGGCCATCGCCGCTGACGTCGACCGACTCGTACAGCGCGAACTCGCCGACATGCACGGCGCCCGCTCGAAGCAGCGCCGTCGGCTGGGCGACGATGACGTCGTGCTCCAGGCTGGAGTCGAAGCCGCCCTCGACATCGAGCGTTGCCTCGAACGACCAGGTGACGCCGGCGTCGTCGGCGCTCAGGGATGCCGGGCCCATCGCCGGCACCGGCTGCTCGAACGAACCCGTCCACGTCTCGCCGGCGGCGAGCCGAAGCGGGCCATGGACCTGCACCGGCTCCCGGAGCAGGTCGCTGCGGGAAGTGACCACCGTCGTCGTGCTCGTGTTGTTCGGCCCCTGGCGGGTCTCGCGGTGCCGCCAGTGTTCTTCGGCGTAGAGGCCGACGAGGACGCCGCGCGCCTCGATGTCGCGCTCCGCGCGGAGCACGAGCCGGCCGCGCACGAGTCGACCGGGAAGGAGCACCGAGCGGTCGAGCTCCACGTGCCATGTGACGCCGCCGGAGCTCGACTCCCAGGCGAGGCCCTTGTCCGGCTGCGGGGCGTCGCTCATGGCTCGCTCACGGCTCGCTCACGCCGGTGAGCGTACCGGCGCGCGCGGCCTCGCCGCTACCATCGTGAGCAAGCGCCACGGAGGTCGGGATTGCTCAGGCTCGACACGATCCGGCAGGCCCCGAAGGCCCTGCTCCACGATCATCTCGACGGCGGCCTGCGGCCCGCGACGGTCATCGACCTGGCGCGCGAGTACGGCTACGACCGCCTGCCGACGACCGATGTCGACGAGCTCGGGGCGTGGTTCCGGCGCGGCGCGGACCGCAAGTCGCTCGAGCTGTACCTCGAGACCTTCGAGCACACCGTCGGCGTCCTCCAGGACCGCGACGCGATCGTCCGCGTCGCCGCGGAATGCGCCGAGGACCTCGCCGCGGACGGCGTCGTCTACGCGGAGGTGCGCTACGCCCCGGAGCTGTCGACCGAGAAGGGCCTGACCCTCGACGAGGTGGTCGAGGCGAACCTCGAGGGCTTCCGGCTCGGGAGCGCGCGGGCGGCCGAGGCGGGCCGGCCGATCGTGATGAAGGTCCTCGTCACCGCGATGCGCCAGGCGGCGAGGTCGGTCGAGGTCGCCGAGTGCGCCGTTCGCTGGCGCGATGCCGGCGTCGTCGGCTTCGACATCGCCGGCCCGGAGGCCGGCTACCGCCCGACGCGCCACCTCGAGGCGTTCGAGGCGGTTCGCAAGGAGAACTTCCACATCACGATCCATGCCGGCGAGGCCTTCGGGCTGCCGTCGATCTGGGAGGCGCTCCAGTTCTGCGGCGCCGAGCGGCTCGGCCACGGGGTCCGCATCGTCGACGACATCACCGCGCTGCCGGATGGGTCGTACTCGCTCGGGCGGCTCGCGGCATTCGTCCGCGATCGACGGGTGCCGCTGGAGATGTGCCCCACATCGAACGTCCATTCGGGGGCGGCGGCATCGATCGCCGAGCACCCGTTCGACCTGCTCCGCCGGCTGCGCTTCCGGGTCACGGTCAACACCGACAACCGGTTGATGTCGAACGTGTCGCTGTCGAGCGAGCTGCAGGTCCTGGACGAGACGTTCGGCCTCGGCCTGGGGGAGCTGGAGTGGCTGACGATCAACGCCATGAAGTCGGCATTCGCGCCGTTCGACGAGCGGCTCCGGATCATCAACGAGGTCGTGAAGCCTGGGTACGCGCACCTGCGGGCGGCGGAAAGCCGGGTCGTGGCGGTCGCCGGCTGACCACGAGCGGATCGGCGGCGAATCCGCCGCTCGCGACCGTTCAGCCCCCGGTGACGGTAAGGGTGCCCTTCATGCCCAGCTGGTCGTGGCCATTGAGCTTGCACAGGAAGGTGTACTCGCCGGCCGCGAGATCGAGCGTCAGGCTCTTCGTCAGGCCCGGCACCAGGCCCTCGATCTCGTTGACCACCGTCTCGCCCTGGAAGATCTCGAACTCGTGCTCCTGGCTGCCCGCGTTCCTCACGGAGAACGTCACCGAGCCAGCCGTCGCGGTCAGCGCCGACGGGGTGAATGCGAACTCCTTCGCCTCCACCGCGATGACGCCCGACGGGAGCGGCGTAGCAGGCGCAGGTGTTCCGCCCGGGCCGCCAGTGCAGGCGGTCAAGGCCATGGCGACGATCAGTACGACGGCAGCGCGCGTTCCGGCGCGGGCGAGGGCGAGCGCATGCACCACGAGGTTCCTCCGAGCTTCGGCGATCAGCCGGCGACGGCGGGGGGAGCCGGACGGCGGACGAGGGGTCGGTCGGCGATGAACAGGACCAGCACCGGCACGAGGTAGGCGACGTAGCCCAGCAGCTCGAGCGGGGTCGGCGCGGAGCGATAGCCGAAGAGGCCGCGGAGCACGCTCCCGATCGGGCCGCTGTCCGGCAGGACGCCGTTGAGGTCGAACGCGGCGCCGGAGTTCACGAAGAGCCCGGCCTCGCCGAACTCGGCGATCGCGAAGGCCACCAACCCGGCGGCGACGAAGATGAGCACCGTCCCGGTGACGGTGAAGAAGCGCCGCAGGTTGACTCGGACCCCGGCGACGAAGATCGCCCAGCCGAAGACCGCGGCGACGACGAGCCCGAGGACGCCCCCGATCGCGACGTCGGGTCCGGTGCCGTTGAACGACAGGATCGGGATGAGGAAGAGCACGGTCTCGACGCCTTCGCGGATGACGGCGACGAACGCGAGCCCGACCATCGCCCAGGTCGTGCCGTCGGAGATGGCCAGGTCCACGCCGTGCTCGAGCTCGCCCTTCAGCGCTCGCCCCTGGCGGCGCATCCAGAACAGCATCCATGTCAGCACGCCGACCGCCAGGGCGGCCGCGACGCCCTCCAGCGTCTCCTTGACCACGAGCGGCAGGCTCTGGATCGTCAGGGTCACCCCGACGCCGATGCCGATCGACAGCGCGAGCGCCGAGCCGACGCCGATCGCGACCTTGGGCAGCGCGTCCCGCCTCCCGATCTTCACCAGGTACGCGGCGACGATGCCGACGATCAGTGCGGCCTCGAGGCCCTCGCGGAGCATCAGGAAGAACGTGGCGAGCATCTCGGGGTGATCCTCGATTTCGACGGGTTGCCGGCGCAGCCGCCCAGCGAGCGGCGACTGCCAATCTGACTCAAGGGGTCTTGCGTCTCGGGCTCAAGTGCCCTTGAGTCCGAGGCTATCAGAGAAGTCCGGGGGCCGCCAACGGGGCCCCGGGCGCGGGCGGCAATTGTGCGGTCCCCGTGTGCGGTCCCCCGCGAACGCCCCGGCCTGGCCGGATGCAGGCGCCGCCTCGACCTGGCGCTGATCAGCCGCATACCCCCGCCAGGCGATGCCTGTCGCTTGCATAAACGAACGCCGTCTCGCCCGGGCCTCGGCGCGACCGCGTCACGCGACCTCGTCCCGCTCGGAGCTCGGCATCGGCCAGTCGGCGAGTGTCGGGAGCTCGAGTCCGCGTCCCGCCGAAAGGACGCCGACGATGCGGGCCAGCGTCTGCCAGCGGATTCCGGTCAGCTTTCCGGTCTCCAACCGGGAGATCACTGGCTGCGAGACGCGCGCCTGGAAGGCGAGCCATCGCTGCGGCCATCGCAGCTGGCGTCGACGGGACCTGATGGCGGTGCCGATCGCACCCTTGCCGAGGTCGACGATCGGGTCGTGGTCGTCGCGCGGGGCCCGGTCCGGCATAGCCCGGATGGTGAGAGGCGCTGCATATCCCGGACTTACTCGGACCTGCCGGCCACGACCGCCTTGTGCGTTTCCGTCGCCTCGTTTATGCAAGCGACGGACATCGCATCCGGGGGCGGAGGCGGACCGAGAATGGCGGACGGAGGCGGACGGAGCCGGACGGAGGCGGACGGCGGACAAAGGACGGCTGACCGGAACGGGGCTGGCGGGCCGCACGCGCGACCCGCACGCCTCAGGCGACGATGTCGGGCCGCCGGTATGGGCCCGTCACAACGACCTCGTCCGACTCCTCGAAGGGTTGCGGGCCGGTGTTCCTGACCACGAACAGGTGGTGGACCTCCGTCGCGCCGGCGGAGAGCATCGCGCTCACGGGGCAATACTTCGTCGCGGAGAGCTCGATCGCGCGCCGGATCGCGGCCTCCTCGACGTGCGGCCCCTCGAGCACGTGTGTCACGTCGACGCGCGTCAGGACTTGGGGGTACTCGTCGCGCTGGGTCGCCTCGACGCGGATCTCGTAGCGGTCGATCTTCTGGCGCTTCTTCTCCGAGATGGGCCAGACGTCCATCGCGCTGCAGGCGGCGAGGCAGACCATCAGCGTCTCGACCGGGCTCAGCTCGCCGCGCTCGATGGTGTCGCCGTACACGATCGTCCGCTTCGAGCCGGTCGTGGCCACGTAGCGCGAGCCGCCCTCGTGGACGAGGGTCGCGGAACGATGTCGGGGCATGGGTCGACTCCGGCTCAGGCGGCGCCGGGCGCGGCGGCGGCGCGCGCACCCGGATCTTCGGCCGTGGACTCGAACTGCTCCCGGTACAGCCGCGCGTAGAGCCCGCCCTTGGCGAGGAGGGTGGCGTGCGAGCCGCGCTCGACGATCCGGCCGCCGTCGTAGACCAGGATCTGGTCGGCCCGGAGGATGGTCGAGAGCCGGTGGGCGATGGCGATGGTCGTCCGGCCTCGCTCGAGGCGCTCCAGGGCACGCTGGATCAGCCGCTCGCTGACCGTGTCCAGCGCCGAGGTGGCTTCGTCGAGGATGAGGATCCGCGGGTCCTTGAGCAGCACCCGCGCGATCGCGATCCGCTGCTTCTCGCCGCCGGAGAGCTTGTAGCCGCGCTCGCCGACGATGGTGTCGTAGCCCTGCGGCAGCTCCATGACCCGATCGTGGATTGCCGCCGCCCTCGCGGCGCGCTCCAGGTCCTCCTGCGTCGCCCCGGGCTTGGGGTAGAGGAGGTTCTCGCGGACGGTGGCGTGGAAGAGGTACGTCTCCTGGGTCACGAAGCCGATGACGCGCCCGAGCGAGACCAGGCTGATCTGGCGGACGTCAGTGCCGTCGATCTCGACCGCGCCGGCGTCGGCGTCATACAGCCGCGGCACGAGGTACGTGGTCGTCGTCTTGCCCGAGCCCGAGGGCCCGACCAGCGCCACGAGCTCGCCAGGCGCCGCCTCGAAGTCGATGTCCCGGAGCCCGAATGGGAGCGGCTCGGGCTCGACGTGGATCGGGATCGGCTCGCCCTCGATCGAGTCCTCCTGCGCCCGTGGCGGGGCCGATGGATACGTGAACGTGACATCCCGGAACCGGATCCGACCCTCCACCGGTCGCGCGGCGAGGTCGACCGCGTCCGGCGCGTCGACGATGCCCGGATCGAGCTCGAGGTACTCGAAGATCCGGTCGAAGAGCGCGAGCGCGCCCTGGATCTCGACCTGGACGTTGAGCAGCTGGCCCAGGGGGAAGAAGAGGCGCGACTGAAGCGTCGTGAAGGCGACGATGTCGCCGATGGTGGGCGAGGTCGGGTCGCCCTGGATCGCGAGCCAGCCCGCGAGCCAGTAGACGAAGCCGGGCGTGATCGAGAAGACCGTGCCCACGATCATGAAGAACCAGCGCCCGACCATCGCCTGCCGGATCTGGAGCGCCGCAAGGCGCCGGTTCAGCTTCCCGAAGCGCTCGTTGGCCGCCTCCTGCTGGCCGAAGGTCTTGGTCAGCAGCATCCCGGAGACCGAGAGGGTCTCCTGCGTCGTCGACGACAGGTCCGCGAGCGCCTCCTGGGTCTCCGTGCTGATATCGCGGCGGACCTTGCCGACGCGATAGGTCAGGTACATGAAGAAGGGCAGCAGCCCGAGCGAGAGCGCGGTCAGGCGCCAGTCGATCAGGATCATCGCCGCGATCGTCCCGATGGCGATCGCGAGGTTCGACGCGATCGAGGACGCGGTGTCGGTGACGACCCCCTGGACACCCCCGACGTCGTTCGCCAGCCGGCTCTGGATCTCGCCGGTCTTCGTCTCGGTGAAGAACCGCAGCGGCATCCGCTGGAGGTGGCCGTACAGCGCGGCCCGCAGGTCCTGCATGACCCGCTGGCCGACGGCGTTGTTGAGGTAGCTCTGGCCGACGCCGATCAGGCCCGTGAGGATCGGCAGGGCGATCATCAGCCCGACGTAGAGGTTCAGCTTGCCGAAGTCGCGGCTCGGCAGGGCGTCGTCGATCAGCAGCTTCAGCAGGTACGGGTTGATCAGCCCGAGCACGCTGGTCGCCAGGATCGCCACGACGACGATCGCGACCTGGGCCCTGTAGGGCCGGAAGAAGGCGATGATCCGGCGGAGCGTCCGCCCGCGTCGCTCCTTCGGGACCGGCTCGTAGTCGCCGCCGCCGCGGGCGAACATGCGCCCGGGAGATCCGCCGCCCGCCTGGGCCCGACGCTGGAAGCCGACGCCGGATCGGCCGCCCATCACGGGGCGCCTACCACGCCGTCAGCGTGTTGGCTTCGGTGATGCCCTGCGATTCGAGCCAGCGCTCGGCATCGATCGCCGCCATGCAGCCGTCACCCGCCGCGGTCACGGCCTGCCGGTAGCGGTGGTCGTGCACGTCGCCGGCGATGAACACGCCCTCGATCCTGCTGTTGGTCTCGTCGCGCACGACGAGGTAGCCCTTGGCGTCGACCTCGAGCCAGTCGCGAAACGCCTCGGTGTTGGGCTTGTGGCCGATGGCGATGAAAACGCCGTCCGCCGCCATGTCGCGCTTCTTGCCGGTCGACGTGTCGAGGAGCCGAAGGCCGGAGACCTTCTCGTCGCCGAGGACCTCGTCGATCGCGGTGTTGGTGTGGATCTCGATCTTGGGGTTCTCCCGTGCCCGGTCGACCATGATCCGGCTCGCCCGGAACGAGTCGCGACGATGGAGCATGTGGACCTTGGAGGCGAAGCGGGTCAGGTAGGTGGCCTCCTCGAAGGCCGTGTCGCCGCCGCCGACGACCGCGATCTCCTTGTCCCGGAAGAAGAACCCGTCGCAGGTCGCGCACGCCGAGACGCCGCGGCCGCGCAGGCGCGTCTCGCTCTCGAGGCCAAGCCACATCGCCGATGCTCCGGTGGCCACGATCAGAGCCTGGCCGCGGTACTCGACGCCGCGGGCCCAGATCCTGAAGGGCCGCTCCGACAGGTCGACCCGATCGATGTCGACATCGACGATCTGGGTGCCGAACCGCTCCGCCTGAGCGCGGAACAGGTTCATCAGGTCCGGGCCCTGGATGCCGTCGGGAAAGCCCGGGTAGTTCTCGACGTCGCTCGTCAGCATCAGCTGGCCGCCGGGCGTCGAGCCGGCGAGGACGATCGGCTCGAGGTTGGCGCGGGCCGCGTAGATCGCGGCGGTCAGGCCGGCCGGGCCGGAGCCCACGATGAGGAGCTTCGTGTCGGTACGGCCGTCGCCGGCGGCGGTGAAGCTGGGTCCGCCCGGGAGCGTGCCGACAGCAGAACCACCGCTGAAGTCGATCTTGAGGTCGGGCAGGGGAGCGGGCGCGGTGGGCGCGCCGACGGTTCGGTCGGCCGAGAAGTCGATGGCAAGACCGCCGAAGGCGGGCAGGCCGCTCCCGGGGTCGTCGACCGAGGTCTCCGTGTCGGCGCCGGGGTTCGTGCCGTTGCCGGCACCCGGCATGCGGACCGACTCGCCCGCGCGATCGGCGGGCTGCTGTTTGCTCATTGACGCAAATATACCACCGGGACCATACCCCCGGGGAGTATCAGCCTCGAGATTGCCGTCCCGGGCTCACGCATCCCGCAGCGCCGGGATCACGGCGCTCCCGAAGAGCTCCAGCTGCTCGGTCTCGTGGACGTCGCGGACGCTGAGCAGGATGTGCTGGACGCCGACATCGGCGAGCTCGCCGAAATCGTCGATTAGCTGTTGCGGCGCATACGTCCGCTGTCCACCGCTTGCAGTCAGGCGGACTCCGCCGACGAGGGTCGTGCGCTCGATGTCGTCGTACGGGCGCCCGGCCGCGTCGCAGTGTCCGCGCAGGACGTCCAGCTTGTGGACGATGGACTCGGGGTTGCCCCAGCCCACGTTGCACGCATCGGCGTACTGGGCAACGAGCCGCAGCGTCTTCTGCTCGCCGCCGCCGCCGATCATGATCGGGACGCGGGGCCGCGAGATCGACTGCGGCGAGTTCAGCAGTCGCGTCGCGTGGTAGTGCCGGCCGTCGTGTTTGCCCTGGCTGCCCAGCTCGCCCTCGAACATCTGGTGGGCGATCTGGAGCGTCTCCTCGAGCATCTCGAAGCGGGTCCCGAGCGAAGGAAACTCGAAGCCCAGGCCTTCCGACTCCTGCTGGTTCCAGCCGGCGCCGAGGCCGAGCCAGGCGCGGCCGCCGCTCACGACGTCCAGCGTGGTCGCGGCCTTGACCCAGATTCCGGGGTCGCGGTAGTGGATCCCACCGACCATCAGCCCGAGGCGGGCCCGCTTCGTGTGCCCGGCCAGGAAGCCGAGGGCCGTCCAGCCCTCCAGCATCGGCTCCTCGGCCGCGCCCACGGCCCGGATCTGGAACAGGTGGTCCATGACCCAGATGGAGTCGAAGCCGGCCGCGTCGGCCGTCCCCGCGACCCGGGCGAGCGTCGGCCCGAGCTCGGCCGCACCCCCAGGCCAGCTGAACGACGGGATCTGGAGGCCGAACTTCACCGCTCGGATGCTAGCCCGAGGTCCCCGGGAACGTGCGCGTCGCGCCGGCGCGGCCCGGGCCTAGCGGAAGAGGTCGAGCTTCTCCGGCATCAGGACCTCACGGATCGACCCCTCTGCACGGGTGAATGCCGCGCCGCGCACGAGCGCGACAGGACGCGCCGCCAGCTTGCCGAGGGTGAGCTCCGCCGCCGAGGCGAGCTCGTCCGCCACGGCCCGCACGGTCGCCTTCATGACCCGGCCGTCGTGATCGGGCGTGCCTCGGAGGTCGTCCAGCGGTGCCAGCCCGGACACGCCGATGGCCACGTCGACGATGCCGTAGCGCCACGGACGGCCGAACGAATCCGAGACGACGACCGGGACGTCGACGCCCGTGGCGGCGCGCACCGCGTCGCGGATGCGGGTCGCGGAAGCATCCGGATCCACCGGCAGCAGCGTGACGACCGAGCCGCTGCCGGCCCCGACGTTCGACGCGTCGATGCCGCCGTTGGCGCAGACGAAGCCGTGGGCCGTCTCGGTGATGACGACGCCGTTCGCCATGCGCACGACCCGCCGCGCCTCGCGGAGCACGAGCTCGACCTGTCGGGCGTCCCGATCCCAGCGCTCCGCGAACTCGACGGCTTCCCGGCGCGGCTCGATGGTCGTCAGGTCGACGATTGCGCCCTCGGCCTTCGACACGACCTTCTGGGTGACGACGAGGACGTCGTCCGCGCGCGCCGGCAGGGCGCCGGGCGTGGCCTCCAGTGCCGCCACGATCAGCGCCGGCAGATCGTCGCCGGGCTCGATCTCGGGCATGCCGCCGAGGGCGAGGACCTCCAGTCGGCCCGGTTCCTGCTCAGCCACGCAGCGAGCCGATCGCCGCCTCCGCCGCGGCGAGATCCGCGGCGGTATCGAGGTCGAGCGCGAGTGGGCCGTCGAACTCGAGGAAGCCGGCGCCCGCGGCCTCCGCGCGCGCCGCGTGGGCCGCCCGGCTGGCGACGCCGAAGCCCGGATCGATCGTGCCGGGCGGGCTCACCAGGAGCGCGTTGGTGCCGACGCCATGCCGGTCGGGCACGATCGCGATCAGGCCACCAGACCCGGCCGCCGCCCCCGAGCCTGCCGCATCCAGCAGGGCGTCGATGGCCGCCGACGACACCGACGGGATGTCGGCCGGTAGGACCAGGATCGCGCTGGCCCCGCGTGCCACCGCCAGGGACCGCGCCGCCTCGATGGCCTCGTTCAGGCCGGGCGCCCGCTCGACCAGGCCGACGGCTCGCAGCTGCTTGGCGATCCCAGCGGCCGCCGGGTCCATCGTGACCACGATCGTGCCGGCGATTCCGCGCGCGTCGCGCGTGGCCCGGAGCGTCCGCCGCAGCAGCCCCGTCACGAGCTCGACTCGCTCCTCGGCGTCGAGGTCCTCGCCGAGCCGCGTCTTGGCCGTCTCGAGGCCCCGGATCGGAACGAGCGCCCACGTTTGCGAGAGGTCGGCACGCGGGCTGGGCTCCACGCGCGGATCGTAGCCGTCAGCGCGCGCCGGCCGCCTTCAGGACCTCCGCCGCCAGCCTCGCCCTTCCGGCGTCGCCGGCCATGATCGTGTCGGTGACGACCGTCCGCAGCCCGAGCGAACGGACCTCCGGGTCCAGGGCCTCGTCCAGCCGATCCAGCACGAACACGTCGGCGATGCCGGTGTACTGCCGGGCGACGCCGAGCGCCGTCGCCTCGCTCCCGAGCGACACGAGCATGCGATCCGCCGGACCCTTCAGGGCGACGCCGCCGACGATGCCCGAAACCGCGATCACCGGCGCGCCGCGGGATCTCGCCGTCTGCAGTCCGGCCTCGACCCCGGTCACGGCCAGGATCGGCCGGATCGACACGTACGGGTTCGAGGGCGCGATGACGACCGCCTCGGCCGCCTCGAGGGCCGCGTCGACCTCCGGCGTCGAGCGGGCCTCCTCGACGCCCACGAACCGGAGGTCGCGGACCTCGGGCTCCTGGTGGAGCCGGACGAAGTAGTCCTGGAAGTCGAGCCAGCCGGCGTCCGTCAGCACCTGCGTCCGGACGGGCTGGTCGGACATCGGCAGGATCACCGCGCGCACGCCGAGGGCGTGCTGGAGGTCGCGGGCGATCTCGGTCGGGCGATCCCCGCGCCGCAGCCGGGCGGTCCGAACGATGTGCGTCGCGAGGTCGCGATCGCCGAGGCGGAACCACGTCTCCTCGCCGTACCTCTCCAGCATCCCGGCGTTCGCGAACGTCTCGCCGGCGAGGCCCCAGCCCCACTCGCGGTTGTCGACCCCGGCCAGCGTGTACATGACGGTGTCGTGATCGGGCGAGACGAGCAGCCCGTGGCGCTCCACGTCGTCGGCAGTGTTGACGATGACGACGAGCCGCGAGCCGAGGACGGCCTGCAGGCCGTGAGCGAGCTTGGCGCCGCCAACGCCGCCCGCGAGGAGCACGATCGGGGCGCTCATCCCCGGATGGTGGCACAGGGCGGACTGGTGCCTGGGAGCACCGGGACTTGCTCCCGGAAATGCACGTGAAATGAGTCACCGGTATTCTCCGCTGCACCAGCTGGGGACGGCGCGGCGTCGCCGTACGGCCAGCAAGCAGGGGCAATGGAGGAGCACGCGTCCAGCCGCCTGGGGGAGGCACGAAGCCGCCGGCGGCGATCGCTCATCCGACACCAACCCTGGCGTAGCCCATCAACTGCAGGCGCACGCGAAGAGGAGGAAATCGCCGATCGCCAACCCTCCCAGCGCTGCCCGATACGGCGTGGCCATCGCGCCCGGGCCAGTCGAACGCCCATCAAGTGGAGGCTCTTTGTGAGGAAGCTGCTCACGATCTTCGCCGCTCTCGCGCTCGTCATGTCACTGACGACGGGCGCGGTCTCGGCGAAGTCCAACGGCAAGGCAGACAAGCACGTCCATGGGGACAACTTCCCCGGCAAGCTCGCCAACAAGCAGGCGAAGCTCAAGGAAAAGGCCATGGACATGGTCTTCAAGGGCCAGGTCAAGGCCAAGGGCGCCAACAAGGTCGTGAAGGTCGCCAAGGGCCAGTTCGTGGAGCTCGCCCAGACGGGCGAGGACCAGATCTTCACGCTGCTCGCGGAGTTCGGGAACACCCCGAACAACTCGCATCCGGGTCATCCCGCCCATAACGGCGCGCCCGGGCCGCAGCACAACCAGATCCCCGAGCCGAACCGGAACGGCGTGGACAACACGACCATCTGGCGCTCGGACTTCAGCCAGGACTACTACGAGAACCTGCTCTTCAACAAGAACCAGCATCCGTCGATGGCGAACTGGTATCTCGAGCAGAGCTACGGCCGCTACAGCGTCGACGGCTACGTGGGCCCGTGGGTCCAGGTCCCGTTCAACGAGGCGGCGTACGGCAGCAACTACTGCGGCAGCATCGTCTGCACGCGCGACGTCGGCCGGTTCATGGTCGACCAGGGCAATGCCTGGTACGCGGCGCAGGTCGCGGCCGGCATGTCAGCGGCCGACATCGACGCGATGCTCGAGTCGTTCGACGTCTGGGATCGCTACGACTACGACGGCGACGGCGACTTCAACGAGCCCGACGGCTACATCGACCACTTCCAGTCGGTGCACGCCGGCGAGGGCGAGGAGACCGGCGGCGGGAGCTTCGGCACCGACGCCATCTGGAGCCATCGCTCGTACGCCAACGCCGGGACGCCGGTCGGGCAGGGCCCGACGGTCATCGGCGATGACGGCAACCCGGTCGTGGTCCCCTTCCAGGGCTTCCGCATCGGCAACAGCGACAAGTGGGTCGGCGACTACACGATCGAGCCCGAGAACGGTGGCGTCGGCGTGTTCTCGCACGAGTTCGGCCATGACCTCGGTCTGCCGGACGAGTACGACACCAGCGGCAACACCGGCGGCGCCGAGAACAGCACCGCCTGGTGGACCCCGTGGTCGCAGGGCTCCTACGGCACCGTCAGCGACGACCTCGGCTCCGCCCCGGTCGACGCCTCCCAGTGGGAGCGCATCGTCCTCGGCTGGTCGAACTACGCCATCTACGGCGCCGGCCAGCACGCGTCGGTCAAGCTCAGCGCGACCGACGTCAACACCAAGCAGAACCAGGCCCTCGTGGTGGTCCTCCCGGACAAGGAGGTCACGACCGTCATCGGTGATCCGTTTGCCGGCGCGAACTTCTACCACTCGGGCGCGGGCAACGACCTGAACACCACCATGTCCAAGTCGTTCACCCTCGGGGCCGGCCCGATCAACCTTTCCTTCCAGGGCAGGTGGCACATCGAAGCCTGCTGGGATTACGCGTACCTCGAGGTCTCGACCAACGGTGGGGCCTCGTGGACGTCGGTCCACACGTCGGCTTCCTCGGCCGAGAACACGAACGGCCAGAACGACGGCAACGGCATCACCGGTACCTCCGGGACGCCACTTGTTTGCGACCAGTTCGGCACTCCCGTGTGGGTGCCCGTCACCGCCGACCTGAGCGCCTACGCCAACTCGACGATCCAGCTCCGCTTCCGGTACGAGACCGACGGGGCCGTCGCGGGCGAGGGCATCGGCGTCGACGACCTGTCCATCACCGGTCAGCCGACCGACGGTGCCGAGACCGACACCGGCTGGACGTTCAACGGCTGGTCCCGCACCACAGGCACGACCACGGTTGGGTACCCCAACTACTACATCGCCGAGTACCGCAGCTACGGCGGGTACGACAAGGCGCTGCAGCTTGGCCCGTACAACTTCGACGATCCGAATGGGAACTGGGTCACCCACTTCCCGTACCAGGACGGCCTGTTGATCTGGTACTACGACACGTCGCAGATCGACAACAACGTCGGCGACCACCCGGGCGAGGGCCTGATCCTTCCGATCGACGCTCATCCGGACATCAAGCACTACACGAGCGGTACCACTCCGGGTGCCGTCGTGCGCGTGCGGCTGCAGTCGTACGACTCGACGTTCGGTCTTGACAGGACGGACGCCTTCACGCTGACCGGCACCGCGATCGGGACGCTCAACTTCCCGTCGAAGGCTCCGGCCCGCACCTTCAACGACAACCTCAGCTACTACACGGCCAGCGACCCGGGCGATGCCCTGGGCCACTACCAGGCCGGGTGGATCGGCGTGAACAACCCGCACACGGGCACGGTCATCAAGGTGGCCAGCGTCTCGGCGCACGGCACGTTCATGCAGGTGCTGCTCAACCCGTAGTCATCCTCCGCGGCTCCGCCGCGGAACTGCGCGAACGCCACGAGGGGTGGGCTTCCGGGCCCACCCCTCGGGCTTTTCCTAGACTCTGGTGATCGTGAAGTCGATCTCGCCGATGGCCGCGCTGGGACTGCTGCTGCTCCTCGCGCTCGCCGTTCTCGTCCTTCTCTGGCTGGGCTCGCTGTTCACGGTCGCGCCACGCAACCCCGCGACGAGCTCGCCCTCGCCCACGGCGAGCGGGGCCGCGCCGTCCTCGACGACGGGCGTTCCGACGGCCGGCCCGAGCCTGACCCCGGTCCCTGGTCCCAGCGCGACGGGGGCCGCGGGCCCAAGCCCGGCGCCAACGACGATCCTGCTGCCGCCACCACCTCCCGCGACCAACGCGCCGGGCCCCTCGATCCGGATCCCACCGCCGATTCGCTGACCGAGCGCACCAGAGAGGCGAGACAGGGGTCAATCCGCGAGGAGCGCGAGCACCTCGGGCAGGCGGTCGATGGTCTCCCGGTCGAACGGGGCGGGCATGCGCGCGATCACCGTGGCGAAGCCGAGGTCCAGATATGGCCGGAGGGTCTCGACGATCGCGGCGGGTGGGCCCGTCAGGGTGTGGACCGTGCCCATGTCCTCGAGGCCGTTGTGGGCGAGCTGCTTCGCGCGGGCGGCCTCGGCCGCGTCCGCGGTATCGCGAATGATCGTCGGGAAGCTCACCGTCAGCTCGATGTCGGACAGGTTGCGGCCGGCATCGGCGCAATAGCCGTCCAGGAGGTCCAGCGAGGCCTTGACCTCGTCCAGCGAGCCACTGGTGTTCCAGCCGTCGGCATGGCCCGCGACGATCGGGAGCGTCTTCTTCGGTCCGCTGCCGCCGACGAGGATCGGCAGGTGGGCCTGGATCGGGCGTGGTTCGCAGATGGCGTCGGTGAAGGTGTAGAAGCGACCTTCATGGCTGACGAGCTCGCCGTCGAGCAGGCGGCGCATCAGCGGCACGGCCTCGCCCAGCCAGTCGAGGCGCTCGCCGGGGCTCCTGCCGAAGTCGATGCCGAAGGCCTCGTGCTCCCGGTCGAACCAGGCGCCACCGATGCCGAGCACCGCGCGCCCGTTCGAGACGTGGTCGAGCGTCGTCGCCAGCTTCGCCGTCAGGCCCGGGTTCCGGAACGTGTTCGCGCCGACCATGAGCCCCAGGCGGACGCGGGACGTCAGCGACGCGAGTCCGGCAAGGAAGGTCCAGCCTTCGTAGATCGGCTGCTGCCAGGGCCCCTGGATCGCGAGGAGGTGGTCCCACGTCCAGATCGACTCCCAGCCGGCCGCCTCGGCCGCCACGGCCGCGTCGCGGACCTCCGGCCACGTGGTCGACTGCGGCCACAGCTGCAGCCCGAACTTCGGGGCGGTCATCGGTCGCTCAGCTCAGTCGTCGAGGTGGTCCGCGATCGCGATGATCCGCAGCCGGAACGAGATCCGCTGCTGGGTTCGGAACGACGCGACGCTCTCGGCATCGTCCTCTTCGTACCGCTCCGCCAGGCCGACGATGTCCTCGCGCGCCTGCTCGACGTCGTCGATGACCTCCTCGACGACCGCCTGGACGCCCACCCAGCGCATCGGATCGTCGAGGTCCGTGAACGCCAGCGAGGCCTGGCGCTCGCGCTGCAGCTCGTCCGGCCAGCGACGCGGGCTGCGGGAGTTGACCAGGATCCTGCCGTCCGGCTCGAGGCGGTACCAGATGACGGCCTGGTGTGGCGCCCGGCCGCCCCCGACGGTCGCGATGGTCGGGTACAGCTCGCGCTCCAGGAACTCGCGGACATGGTCGGGCAGTGGGGCGGGGGGTGGGAGGTCCACGCCCGCATCGTACGCGGCGCTCAGGAGAGGCGCTCGCCGGCCTCGATGCGCAGGTCCAGCCGGTTCGCAGGTGGCGCCAGGGGGCACGACCACCTGGGATCGAACGCGCACGACGGGTGGAATGCGAAGTTGAAGTCCAGCACCAGCGATCCGGGCGCCCCGCCCGGTCCGAGATCCGCGCTCTTGGCGGTGTCGAGCAGGTAGCGTCCCGCGCCGTAGGTTTCCGTGCCATTGGTTCCGTCGCGGAACGGCAGGAACAGGCCGCCCGCGTAGCCCGCCATCCAGTACACGCCGAGCGAGCGGCTGCCGGCACGGAAGGGCACATCGATGAGCCCGATTCGGCTGAACGGCTCCTCGCCACCGGTGCTGATGGGCAGGGCGAAGCTCAAGCCCGAGTCGAGACCGGGCGCCGGCGCGGGCGCTGCCTCGGAGGCGAGATTCGCCTCGAACCGCAGCGCCGGGTCGTACGGCCAGTGGCTCGCGCGGAAGGCCGGCCGTGCCGCCTCGGGGACGGGCGACTGCGGGTGCTCCCGGAAGAGCGCCTCGCGCGTCTCGCGCCAGTGACGCCAGGCCCGCTCGGGGTCGCTCCTGGCCTCGGCTCGCACCTCGGCGTAGAGGTCGGCGATCCGGCGCCGCCAGTCGGCGAGGTCGAGGCGCTCGCGTGCCGTCGGCACGCCTCCCGCCGGCTCGGCGGTCATGCCTCGCGCCGGGTCATACGCCGCGCCGGGTCAGCCCTCGCGCCAGGACCACCAGCCCGATGCCGATCAGGAACACCGGCCAGAGGTCGCGCCAGGCAAGGCTCGGCATGTCGTAGCCGAGAGTCACGTCGGCGAAGAACCAGAGGCCGACTGCGAGGAGGACCAGGCCCCAGAGGCGCCCCGCGGTGTCGGCCGCGCGCACGACACCGGGGTCGCGCGACCACCGGTTCGCGGCGCCCTCGGCGCGCTTGCCGAAGCGCTCCCCGGCCTCGCCAACCTCCTGCCCGAAACGCTCCATGCGCTCCTCGAAGGTGGGCGGACGCTCGGGCTCCGGCGTTGGTCCGGGTGGCGGCGTGGCGGGCGCCTCGGCGGGCGCCGGCTCGGTCGGCTGGTCGGTCATCTGCTGGCTCCCTCGATCGGGCGGTAGGCCCAGATCGTAGCCCCGGCTCGCCCGTCGGGCGCCGCGACTAGAATCCGCGGGTGCCTGATCGATCCACGGACCGAGCCGAGATCGGCGTCTTCGGCGGGTCCGGCTTCTACTCGCTCCTCGCCGACGTCCGCGAGATCAAGGTCGACACGCCCTACGGCCCACCGTCCGACAGCTTCTTCCTGGCCGAGGTCGCCGGTCGCAAGGTCGCGTTCCTGCCCCGGCACGGCCGGCGCCACACGATCCCGCCCCACAAGATCAACTACCGGGCCAACGTCTGGGCGATGCGCTCGCTCGGGGTCAAGGCGGTGATCTCGCCGTGCGCCGCCGGTTCGCTGCAGCTGGACGTCAAGCCCGGTGACTTCGTCGTCTGCGACCAGCTCGTCGACCGGACCCGCCACCGCATCGACACGTTCTACGACGGCCCGATCGTCACCCACCTCTCGTCTGCCGAGATGTACCACCCGGAGCTGCGGAAGCTCGCGATCGAGACGATCCGGGACCACCACATCCCGGTCCACGAGCGGGGCACGATCGTGATCATCGAGGGCCCGCGCTTCTCGACCAAGGCCGAGTCGAAGTGGTTCAGCGATGCCGGCTGGGAAGTCATCTCGATGACCCAGTACCCCGAGGCCTGGCTGTGTCGCGAGCTGGGGATGGCGGTCGTGAACATCGCCCTCATCACCGACTACGACGCCGGCATCCACGAGGGCACCGAGGCCGTTGACGCCCAGAGCGTCACCGAGGTCTTCGCCCAGAACGCCGAGCGGATCAAGAAGGTCGTCCTCGACCTCGTCGGCCGCTTCCCGGCCGATCTCGACGCGCTCGGCGCCCGCGACGCCCTCGATCCCACCCGCGGCGACGGCCACGCCATGTCCGCCGAGGACATCCGGCTCTTCGAAACGGGGCTGTGACGGACGGTCGCGGGACGGCCGAGCGCCTTCCTGTCGGGGTCACGATCAGGTCCATCCGGGCAACGCCGGAGTGGTGGCTCGAATCGGCCCGGCGCCTCGACGCCGCGGGCTACGCCGGCCTGTGGTGCTGGGACCACTTCATGGGCCGCGGCGACAAGACGGTCCCGGTCGTGGAGTGCTGGACGATCCTGGCCATGGCCGCGGCGCAGACATCGAATGTGACGGTCGGGCCGTTCGTCCTCAACGTCATGAACCGCCATCCGGCCCTCGTCGCGCGGATGGCCTCGACGCTCCAGATTGCGAGCGGCGGGCGCCTGATCCTCGGCATCGGCATCGGCGGGGCGCCCGGCGAGCACAAGGCCTACGGCATGGACTTCCCGGACCCGCCCGAGCGCGTGCAGCGCGTCGAGGAGGCGGTTGCGGTCATCCGCGCACTCTGGACCGGCGGGCCTGTGACGCGGCCGTCGACGTTCTACCCGCTGGATGAGGCCTACGCATATCCCGTCCCGACGCCGGCGCCAAAGATCATCGTCGGGGGCGAGACGCGCGGCGGCGCCCGCCTCGCGGCACGAGTCGGCGACGGCTGGAACGCCTTCGACGACAACTTCGAGGAGAACCTGCCCCACTACCTTGCCGCCCTCGAGGAGGCCGGCCGGCGCCGTGAGGACCAGACCCTCCTCGTCGGCTTCCAGGGGGAGTGGTTGAGCGACGAGAAGTTCCGCGACACGCCCTGGTTTCGCGAGCCGAGGGCGACGTGGGAGCGCTGGCGGGACATCGGCGCCGACGGCGCGATCGTCCTCGCCCGGACGTCGGACGACGTCGACGCGCTGATCGAGGCCGCCGAGCGCTGGTGATCGGCGGTTCGTGGGATCATCGACCGGCTCCATGACCTCCGCCAACCCGCCGATTCCCGCTCCCGTGCCGCGCCGCGAGCTCGAGCCGACCCACGCCTGCATCCGCTGCGGTCGCGAGGGCGTTCCGGCCGACGCCGGACTGTGCGAGTTCTGCAACCCGCTGGAGCTGTCGCAGCCGGCGGCGACCCAGATGCACGGCATCGCCGCGCTGGGCATCCTCCTCTTCATCGTCATCCTCTTCGTCGCGGGTCGGGCCGTCATCGCCGGGGCGGGCCCATTCAGCGGCGAGGTGACGAACGTCGCGCCCGCGCCGGCCGTCGACGGTCTGGCGGTCACGCTCACGGTCACGAACCAGGGCACCAACGGCGGCGCTATCACCTGCTGGCTCGAGGAGACGCCGGCGCGGATCGGCGCGGCCGGCCAGGCCGTCCAGTCGCCGCTCGTCCAGGCGGGGCAGAGCGTGACGTTCACCACGATCGTGACCAAACTCGGCGCCGAGCCGATCCCGCTCTCCGCCGACTGCTCCACGCAGTGACCGGGGCCCACGCCGCGGTCCCAGCGGCGACCGACCTGGGCGCCGACCTCGAGTTCACCGTCGCCCTCGCCGAGGAAGCCGGCCGGCTGCTCACCGACCGTTTCGAGCGGGTCGAGCGCATCGACTTCAAGTCCGCGAAGGACGTTGTCACCGAGGTCGACCACCTCTCCGAGGAGCTCATCATCCGCGCGATCCGGGCGCGGCATCCGGGCGACGGGATCGTCGCCGAGGAGAGTGGCGAGCACGTCACCGGGGCGGGCCACGCCCCGACCGCGGGCGTCGGCCGGGCCTGGGTGATCGATCCGCTCGACGGGACGATCAACTACGCCAACGGCATCCCGTTCTTCTGTGTCTCGATCGCGCTGGTGGACGCAGGTCGGCCACGGGTCGGCGTCATCCACGACCCGATGCGGGGCGAGACCTTTGCCGCCGCCGACAACGGGCCGGCCACGCTGAACGGCCGCCCGATCGCGACGTCGGTGAAGACGAAGCTCTCCGACTTCGTGGTCTCGATGGCGCTCTCCGGCCCCGGGCTGGTCGCGCGCGCCCGAGCCGTCCGCAAGGCCATCCGCGTGTCGCGCTCGATGGGCTCGGCCGCGCTGGCCCTCGCCTATGTCGGCAATGGCCGATTCGACGCCTTCGTCCAGCAGGGCGGGCTGTCGTCGTGGGACATCGCCGCCGCGGGCCTGATCGCGGAGCGCGCCGGCGCGACCGTCACGGACCTCGGCGGCGGCCCCTGGTGGGACGTCTCACGCAAGCCCCGCTCGATCGGCGTGCTGGCGGCGCCGCCGGATCACCACGCCGAGCTCCTGCGGATGGTGAGCGGGACGCCGGGAAGAGGCGGGGATCCGGGCTAGGCAGTCGCCCAGCGATGCGGCCGGCCGGCGTATTGCGGCAGGCCCCACTGCTCGCAGAACGCAGTCCAGCCGGGACGTGGCGTGCCCTGCCACTCCAGCTCCCCCACGGACCGCTCCGGGATCGTGACGCCGTCGTCCGAGGTTCGCAGCCGGGCAAGCGAGCGGTAGAGCATGACCTCGTCCCAGCGCTCCCGGAGCGTGGCGGCGAGCACCGGACCGCCGCGCAGGCTCTTCACATCCCACGCGGACGCCTTCGCGGGAATCTCCTCGAGGGAGCCGTAGCGGGCGAGGACGGCCGCGGCCGACTTGGCGCCCCAGCCGGGTAGTCCCGGGTAGCCATCGGAGGAATCGCCGACGAGCGCGAGCCAGTCCGGGATCGCCGCTGGCGGCACGCCCCACTTCACCAGCACCGCCGGTTCGTCGTAGGTGATCCGCCGGCGCCGGTCGAGCAGCACCACTCGCGAGTCGTCGACGAGCTGGGCCATGTCCTTGTCCGGCGTGCAGACGAGAATCTGCTCGACGGCAGGATCCTCCTTGAACCTGAGGCAGGCCGCCGCGATCGCGTCGTCCGCCTCGAACTCGACCATCGGCCAGACGACGAGCCCCAGCGCCGCGATCGCGTCCTCGACGATCGGGAACTGGTCGAGCAGCTCCCGGGGCATCCCGAACGACGACTTGTAGCCCGGGAACATGTCGTTCCGGAAGGACTCGATGACGTGATCCGTCGCGCAGCCCACGTGGGTCGCGCCCTCCTCGCGAAGTAGGTACAGGAGCTGATCGACGACGCCGGCCACGCCCGACAGGTTCATGCCGTCCCGACCGAGCGTCGGCGGGCGCGGCGCGTAGTGGGCGCGGAAGAGCTCGTACGTCGCGTCGACGAGATGCAGGCGCACCGGGGGCCTCAGCGATCCGTCAGGGGATCGAGCCGAAGCAGTAGCCGAGCGTGCAGCCGGCGGCACTCATCGCTCCCAGCGCCGCCCTGCCGTCGCCGGCCTTGAGGTCCACGGCTGCGATCGCGTCCTGCAGCACCTCGGTCTCGAAGCCGAGGCTCGCGGCGTCGATGGCGGTGGCGCTGACGCAGTAGTCGGTCGCCAGGCCGACCACGACCACGTTCGTCACGCCGCGCTCCCGGAGCATGCCCTCGAGCTCCGTGGACGTCGTCTCGCCCGAGGTCGGGTCGCGCATCGAGAAGCCGGAATAGCCGTCCTCGCCCTGGGTGCCCTTGCGGACCGACGGACCGGCGACCGAGAGCGCGGGGTGGAACTCGGCGCCCCACGAGCCGCCGACGCAGTGGACCGGCCAGATGCCGCCGTCCCTGGCGAAATGCGGCGTGGATTCGGGATGCCAGTCCTGGGTGTAGACCACGAAGGCGGCCGCTTCCGTGGCGAGCCGCACCTCGGAATTCACCAGCGGCAGGCTTTCCAGCACATTGGGATCCTAAGCTTAGAATTCCACGTGGACAAGTTGTCGCGGCCGCTTCTATAGTGTCACCTAAATACTAGTGACTCCAGCGTAACTGGACTGGCCACAGTTAGGCCGCAAATGTAATCACACTGGCTCACCTTCGGGTGGGCCTTTCTGCGTTCGCGAGTGGACCCGATAAGCTCATGGAGCGGCGTAACCGTCGCACAGGAAGGACAGAGAAAGCGCGGATCTGGGAAGTGACGGACAGAACGGTCAGGACCTGGATTGGGGAGGCGGTTGCCGCCGCTGCTGCTGACGGTGTGACGTTCTCTGTTCCGGTCACACCACATACGTTCCGCCATTCCTATGCGATGCACATGCTGTATGCCGGTATACCGCTGAAAGTTCTGCAAAGCCTGATGGGACATAAGTCCATCAGTTCAACGGAAGTCTACACGAAGGTTTTTGCGCTGGATGTGGCTGCCCGGCACCGGGTGCAGTTTGCGATGCCGGAGTCTGATGCGGTTGCGATGCTGAAACAATTATCCTGAGAATAAATGCCTTGGCCTTTATATGGAAATGTGGAACTGAGTGGATATGCTGTTTTTGTCTGTTAAACAGAGAAGCTGGCTGTTATCCACTGAGAAGCGAACGAAACAGTCGGGAAAATCTCCCATTATCGTAGAGATCCGCATTATTAATCTCAGGAGCCTGTGTAGCGTTTATAGGAAGTAGTGTTCTGTCATGATGCCTGCAAGCGGTAACGAAAACGATTTGAATATGCCTTCAGGAACAATAGAAATCTTCGTGCGGTGTTACGTTGAAGTGGAGCGGATTATGTCAGCAATGGACAGAACAACCTAATGAACACAGAACCATGATGTGGTCTGTCCTTTTACAGCCAGTAGTGCTCGCCGCAGTCGAGCGACAGGGCGAAGCCCTCGGCTGGTTGCCCTCGCCGCTGGGCTGGCGGCCGTCTATGGCCCTGCAAACGCGCCAGAAACGCCGTCGAAGCCGTGTGCGAGACACCGCGGCCGGCCGCCGGCGTTGTGGATACCTCGCGGAAAACTTGGCCCTCACTGACAGATGAGGGGCGGACGTTGACACTTGAGGGGCCGACTCACCCGGCGCGGCGTTGACAGATGAGGGGCAGGCTCGATTTCGGCCGGCGACGTGGAGCTGGCCAGCCTCGCAAATCGGCGAAAACGCCTGATTTTACGCGAGTTTCCCACAGATGATGTGGACAAGCCTGGGGATAAGTGCCCTGCGGTATTGACACTTGAGGGGCGCGACTACTGACAGATGAGGGGCGCGATCCTTGACACTTGAGGGGCAGAGTGCTGACAGATGAGGGGCGCACCTATTGACATTTGAGGGGCTGTCCACAGGCAGAAAATCCAGCATTTGCAAGGGTTTCCGCCCGTTTTTCGGCCACCGCTAACCTGTCTTTTAACCTGCTTTTAAACCAATATTTATAAACCTTGTTTTTAACCAGGGCTGCGCCCTGTGCGCGTGACCGCGCACGCCGAAGGGGGGTGCCCCCCCTTCTCGAACCCTCCCGGTCGAGTGAGCGAGGAAGCACCAGGGAACAGCACTTATATATTCTGCTTACACACGATGCCTGAAAAAACTTCCCTTGGGGTTATCCACTTATCCACGGGGATATTTTTATAATTATTTTTTTTATAGTTTTTAGATCTTCTTTTTTAGAGCGCCTTGTAGGCCTTTATCCATGCTGGTTCTAGAGAAGGTGTTGTGACAAATTGCCCTTTCAGTGTGACAAATCACCCTCAAATGACAGTCCTGTCTGTGACAAATTGCCCTTAACCCTGTGACAAATTGCCCTCAGAAGAAGCTGTTTTTTCACAAAGTTATCCCTGCTTATTGACTCTTTTTTATTTAGTGTGACAATCTAAAAACTTGTCACACTTCACATGGATCTGTCATGGCGGAAACAGCGGTTATCAATCACAAGAAACGTAAAAATAGCCCGCGAATCGTCCAGTCAAACGACCTCACTGAGGCGGCATATAGTCTCTCCCGGGATCAAAAACGTATGCTGTATCTGTTCGTTGACCAGATCAGAAAATCTGATGGCACCCTACAGGAACATGACGGTATCTGCGAGATCCATGTTGCTAAATATGCTGAAATATTCGGATTGACCTCTGCGGAAGCCAGTAAGGATATACGGCAGGCATTGAAGAGTTTCGCGGGGAAGGAAGTGGTTTTTTATCGCCCTGAAGAGGATGCCGGCGATGAAAAAGGCTATGAATCTTTTCCTTGGTTTATCAAACGTGCGCACAGTCCATCCAGAGGGCTTTACAGTGTACATATCAACCCATATCTCATTCCCTTCTTTATCGGGTTACAGAACCGGTTTACGCAGTTTCGGCTTAGTGAAACAAAAGAAATCACCAATCCGTATGCCATGCGTTTATACGAATCCCTGTGTCAGTATCGTAAGCCGGATGGCTCAGGCATCGTCTCTCTGAAAATCGACTGGATCATAGAGCGTTACCAGCTGCCTCAAAGTTACCAGCGTATGCCTGACTTCCGCCGCCGCTTCCTGCAGGTCTGTGTTAATGAGATCAACAGCAGAACTCCAATGCGCCTCTCATACATTGAGAAAAAGAAAGGCCGCCAGACGACTCATATCGTATTTTCCTTCCGCGATATCACTTCCATGACGACAGGATAGTCTGAGGGTTATCTGTCACAGATTTGAGGGTGGTTCGTCACATTTGTTCTGACCTACTGAGGGTAATTTGTCACAGTTTTGCTGTTTCCTTCAGCCTGCATGGATTTTCTCATACTTTTTGAACTGTAATTTTTAAGGAAGCCAAATTTGAGGGCAGTTTGTCACAGTTGATTTCCTTCTCTTTCCCTTCGTCATGTGACTTGATATCGGGGGTTAGTTCGTCATCATTGATGAGGGTTGATTATCACAGTTTATTACTCTGAATTGGCTATCCGCGTGTGTACCTCTACCTGGAGTTTTTCCCACGGTGGATATTTCTTCTTGCGCTGAGCGTAAGAGCTATCTGACAGAACAGTTCTTCTTTGCTTCCTCGCCAGTTCGCTCGCTATGCTCGGTTACACGGCTGCGGCGAGCGCTAGTGATAATAAGTGACTGAGGTATGTGCTCTTCTTATCTCCTTTTGTAGTGTTGCTCTTATTTTAAACAACTTTGCGGTTTTTTGATGACTTTGCGATTTTGTTGTTGCTTTGCAGTAAATTGCAAGATTTAATAAAAAAACGCAAAGCAATGATTAAAGGATGTTCAGAATGAAACTCATGGAAACACTTAACCAGTGCATAAACGCTGGTCATGAAATGACGAAGGCTATCGCCATTGCACAGTTTAATGATGACAGCCCGGAAGCGAGGAAAATAACCCGGCGCTGGAGAATAGGTGAAGCAGCGGATTTAGTTGGGGTTTCTTCTCAGGCTATCAGAGATGCCGAGAAAGCAGGGCGACTACCGCACCCGGATATGGAAATTCGAGGACGGGTTGAGCAACGTGTTGGTTATACAATTGAACAAATTAATCATATGCGTGATGTGTTTGGTACGCGATTGCGACGTGCTGAAGACGTATTTCCACCGGTGATCGGGGTTGCTGCCCATAAAGGAGGCGTTTACAAAACCTCAGTTTCTGTTCATCTTGCTCAGGATCTGGCTCTGAAGGGGCTACGTGTTTTGCTCGTGGAAGGTAACGACCCCCAGGGAACAGCCTCAATGTATCACGGATGGGTACCAGATCTTCATATTCATGCAGAAGACACTCTCCTGCCTTTCTATCTTGGGGAAAAGGACGATGTCACTTATGCAATAAAGCCCACTTGCTGGCCGGGGCTTGACATTATTCCTTCCTGTCTGGCTCTGCACCGTATTGAAACTGAGTTAATGGGCAAATTTGATGAAGGTAAACTGCCCACCGATCCACACCTGATGCTCCGACTGGCCATTGAAACTGTTGCTCATGACTATGATGTCATAGTTATTGACAGCGCGCCTAACCTGGGTATCGGCACGATTAATGTCGTATGTGCTGGGGAAAG